>Ga0307989_1000119_pt1 | contig 57960 bp, 47 predicted proteins | sample EllFjometagen185_FD_203164 | JGI IMG/M metagenome (GOLD analysis project Ga0307989, IMG submission 203164) | Marine microbial communities from Ellis Fjord, Antarctic Ocean - #185 | ecosystem: Environmental > Aquatic > Marine > Unclassified | place: Southern Ocean | collected 2014-10-08 | reverse complement strand
AGAGTTAATTATGGAAAACGACCCACTCATAATCTATCAAACTGAAGATGGCAAAATCAAAATAAAAACCCATTTTGAGAATGAGACTGTATGGCTTAGTCAAGCACAGATTTCAGAATTATTTCAAAAGGAACGAAGCATAATCACAAAGCATATCGGTAATATTTTTAAAGACAGAGAACTGGATGAAAAAAGCAATGTGCAATTTTTGCACATTGGTAGTTCTGATAAACCAGTAAAAATTTACAATCTGGATATCCAAAGGTTTTTCTCAATGAATGACTGCCGTACTTTCCTTTCAAGTTGATCATACGTATCCATTTATTCACCCCGATTGGCTTAATATCTCCTTCCCTACCTCTAAATAGCTGAGTATATTTTATTAGTTGAATATACAATGGAATTGACAAACCCTTCACTAATACAATAACCTACGGGATCGTTACTTATAATTTGTATTATCCATCCCAATAACAAAGAAGATACATTATAAATGACAGCAAAATAATCTCCAAAGAAGACCATGAACTGAACTACCTTTTACGATAATGGAACAAGAAGCAGAGCATTGAAAATAGATTAAAACTGGTTAAAAAATTGGATGAGTTCAACGCAAACCCGAATTAAAGAAAAAGCAACCGGGAGGATTTTTATAAATATGTAAACTTTATTGATACTCTGGAATGAAAGCATGCGAAGGGTAACATGCTTTGAAATAAATTTTAATTAAAGATTATGCTAATTGGATTAAGGAAAAACATGAAAAAGCTTATTATTTGTGGTGTTACAGGAACTCAAGGTGGAGCGGTTTTTGATGTAATGAAAGACTCTGAAAACTTGGAGTTGGTTGGATTCTCCAGAAATACTGACAAATCATCTATCCATAAGTTTACATCTCAAGGCTTGACTATGTTGAAAGGTGATTTAACGGATCTGGAATCCTTGAATAATGCGTTTAAAGGTGCAGATTTTGTGTTTGGTTTGACGCAGCCATGGAATAAGTCATATACGAAAGTTGATACTGAAGTGGAGTTGAAACAGGGAAAAAATATTGTTGACGCTTGTGTAAATGCGGAAGTCAAACATTTAGTGTTTTCATCCGCCGCCCATGGAGAAAGTGAAAGAACAGGTCTTCCTCATGTTGATGTTAAAATAGATATCGAAGAGTATACCAAAAATAGCGGTTTAGGTTATACATTTCTGAATCCTGTTCAATTCATGAACAATATTGGCAAGAAGTTCTTACCTGTGAAAAAGGGAAAAATCAGAGGATTTATTGATGGAGATGCTAAAGTCCCTTATGTCGCGGTGAGGGATATCGCGATGTTAGCTAAAGCTGCTTTTGAAAATCCTGAGGAATTTATTGAAAAAGAGATAATACTAATCGGTGATTTGGTATCCGGAGAAAAAATTGCTGAAATATTTGGCAAAATTCGAAATGAAAAATTCAGATACAAGGCAGTTCCAAGATGGATTATAAAATTAATATCAAGTGAATTTTACAAAATGAGATTAAAGTTTGAGCAGGCAGGAAGAGATAACGAGATAATTAACAAGTTTCAAGAAGCAATTAAAGAATGTGAGAGGATAAATCCAGAAATGCTATCTATGGAACAATATCTTAAAATAGAAGGTTGGGATAAAAGACTCCTATGATGAAGTCACTTTGTATCAGGTAAAGAAGGAGACTCTTATAAATAAATAAAATTGCGGGGAATTTAAAAAAGGTGGTAGAGAAAGTGATGGGGAAGACTGGAATTGACTTCAGATTGATTTTGTTAAATAGTTCCAGTTTCAATTCTGAACTCGCAGAAGGTTGGTTGACTTGAAAAGACCGACTTCTTATCATATACGATAAACCAAATAAATAGGTAAAATAATGATCTATAAAAAAATACGGGTTGAAAAAAAGGAGAAAATTGCCATCATTACCTTGAACCAACCTGACAAACTGAATGCGATAGGTATGGAGATGAAAAATGAAATATACGAAGCACTGGGGGAGATCGAAAAGGATGAAAATATTCTAGTGTGTATATTGACGGGTGCTGGTCGCGCTTTTTGCTCAGGGCATGATAACGACGACCCTGTTGAGATCCTGCCCGAATTTGTGAGTTTAAAAGAGGAAGAACGGCTATATCATTTCAGCAAGCCGATTATCGCCGCTGTAAAAGGCTACGTGCTGGGTGACGGAGCCCAGCAGGCGATGTTGTGCGACATGGTGATTGCAGGGGATGACACCACTATCGGTTTTATTGGAGCAGAAATCGGCGGATTATGTTATGGCGCCTATACCGTTTTACCGGCTGTTGTTGGCCACAAGCAAGCAAACGAGTTGCTGATGACCTGCAAGAGAATTTCAGCAGAGGAGGCTTACCGCATAAATTTGGTCAACAAGGTTGTTCCGAGTGATCAGGTTTTGGACGCTGCCCTGGAAATGGCTGAACGTATTGCCAAACTGCCATCCAAATCGATCCAGTACACAAAAAAAGCGATGCGTGCTCCTCTGGCCAGTGACCACCACCTGAATGTCGTCAATGAAGCATGGAAAGACATACTGGGGGATATGTTTAAATCCTGAACAAATTCAAGAAGTGAACATAGCCGGGTTGTATGCCTTTTTAACTTTGTTTTTGTGAAAAAGTCTACCGCCCGCAAGGAGAGAAAAACAAACCAGGGGGAAAAATTCTTTGTTCCTGGAATTCTTAATTTAATCCTTCAGCTTATACCACTCTTCCAAAGTTAACCCTTCAGTGGTTTCTTTTGACCGATTTTCTTTGTACTTGTCGCAATCGCCTAGCTGATAGTTATGTTGACAGCTTTGCCATTAAACAGGGTCTCTTCTGATTCTCTTTTTGGGATGATCATTTGGAGCTCTTTTGTCTGATTAGGGGTCTGAAGTCCAGCGATACGAAAACGTACGCTAAGGGATGTCTATTCAATCCTGCCCAAATAGCAGGGGGAAACACTCGTCTCCAATCGTCAATTCAATCTGGATGGCATCGCATCAATTTTGCACACCGGCGGAACCACAGGGACACCGAAACTGGCACCGCGTTCTCATATGAACGAGCTTACCAATTCGATTCAACATATCTTGGTTACGGATATGAAGGCCGGCGACGCAATCATTTCAGGATTACCGCTGTTTCATGGAAACGCCCTGGTTCTGACAGGTATCACCACCTTCATGGCGGGAGGCCATGTTATTCTGTGTTCGCCTGCTGGCTTTCGTGATATGAACGTTCTGGTGAATTTTTATAAAATCGTCTCTCATTACAAGGCGACCGCCTTTTCTGCTGTTCCGACACTGTTTGAGAAGAAGGGGATGTCATTTGTAAATAATCAGGATCTTGCATATATGTATAAACGTGTTATTTTAGGCTTACAACGAAGTTGAATAGTTACTATAAATGTTACCTTGATCTTTAAATTGTTACCTTGTGGTATGAGTAACAGGTTGGCACTGTCAATTCTTGTAATTCAGCCGGATTATAATCGTTTAATAAACGAACACAAATATTAAATACTTAATAAATACAAGTCATAAACTATCTTAAAACATCAGAAACTGTAGAGATTTCCACATGGCATATATATTGAAGTTATAAAGATTAAACAATCTGAAGTGACACCGTTTACTACCGAATCAAGACAAGGACATTCCCGTGAGCCGGAAGAAATCTCAAATATCACAGTTTAATGATCAGCTGGGACGTGAAGGCGTCGTTCTCGTTGATTTTAATCTTACAGGTTCAGTGCCCTGCAATTCCCAGCTGCCGATAATCGATGGGTTATCAAAACAGTTTATTGGTAAAGCAGCTATTCGGGTACTCGATATTGATAAAAACAGGGATTTGGCTGAATTCTTACAAATCACAAGTATTCCAACCTTAATTATTCTAAAAAATGGCAAAGAGGTTGATCGCTTTGTGGGTCTGCAGAGTCAAAAGACACTTAGCATAGCTATTGAGAAGGCTATCAGATATTAAGTATGAGCAAGAATGGAATGTTTATTTATAGATCATGTATAGGAGAAAAAAAATGGCAGCAGTTATAGGTAATTTAAAACAAGAAGAAAAGATCTCAAAAATGGGATTGATTGCACACGAGATGTTTTCTGATAATCCTTTGATAATTTTCAAAGGAACATTTAGATATGGAGTGGAGTCTGCCTTGGCAGAACATGGGTATGAGAATTGGGCGGTTGTTGCAGAGAAACCATCGATAGATAGAAAACGGTTTTATGAAAGCATCTTGAATCATTCAAAAAAACGATTGCATGCAAACGGATTGGATGAATCGCAAATCGTGTCACTATTTGACAAACTGAGAAAAGCGAATGATTCATATCTTAGATAAATGTATGTAAGATTTAATAACGAACGAGTAGAATTCAAAGCAGGATTGTATAGAGTTAAAGGTTTATTTACTGACAGTAAGTGAATAATGAAAGAACTGGTTGCAAAATCAGGTTTTTAGTAATTTTTTTAATAGGTCAAGGGATGATTGGCTGCTAATGGATGTTGAATATAATAAAAACAGGATATTATGGAGTTTGTAATTATCGGCGGTGATGCAGCGGGTATGAGTGCAGCCAGCAGAGCGAAGAGAAGTATGCCTGATATGAATGTAACGGTTCTGGAGAAAAGTCAGGATGTTTCATATAGTGCGTGTGGTATGCCATATAATATTGCGGTTCCCCAAAAAGAGATTGAGGAACTGGTTGTGCGGCAAGCGGATGTTTTCAGGGAAAAGCAGGGAATTAATCTTTTAACTGGCCATTTAGCCCAGCAAATTGATCCCACAGCTAAAACGGTCAGCGGTACAACAGATTTGGGAGACACTTTTTCTGTTCCGTATGACAAATTATTAATTGCAACCGGCGCATCTGCGATAGTACCCGATCTTCCCGGTTTTGATCTTCCCGGTGTTTTGGGCCTAAAAACTCTGGATGATGGCAGAAGAATAAAAGCATATTTACAAGATAAAAAGGTTAAAAAAGTGGTTATTATTGGCATGGGATATATTGCACTTGAGATGTGCGAGTCACTACGATCCCGATCTATCGATGTCGATATGGTTAAACCACGCCCGGTTTTTCTGCCCTGGATGAATGAGCAATTGTCAAATACAGTTAAACAGGAACTTGAAAACAATGATGTTGGATTTTTCCCGGGTCATACACTGGAAAAAATCCAACCGGCAGCTGACGGAAGTTTAGAAGTTGTTTGTTCAGACCTGACTTTGCAAGGGGATATGGTATTGGTGGCTATCGGTGTTTCACCCAATAGTCAAATTGCGGTTAGTGCGGGTCTGGAACTTAGCATTAATGACTCAATTGCCGTAGACCCGCAGTTGTTGACATCAAACCAGGATATATATGCAGCTGGAGATTGTGCGGATGCATACCATATAATCACCAAGGATAAAGTTTATCTCCCCTTGGCTTTAAGGGCAAACAGGGGCGGATGGGCAGCTGCCGATAACATTTGTGGTAAAAATATCAAACTGGATGGTATTGTTGGCACCAGTGTCTTTAAGGTATTCGATTTGGAAGTTGCCAGATGTGGCTTTAACTATAATGAAGCGGTCAAGGCTGGTTTTAATCCTGTTGAAGTGACGATTACCACAAGGTCTCGAGCACATGCTCATCCGGGTTCAACACCCATTCAAATCAATATGGTAGCGGACCTTAAAACAGGACAATTGCTGGGTACGCAAATGGTAGGGAAAGAAGGAGTTGCCCAACGAATTAATACCATTGCGGTTGCCCTGCATTGCCAGATAACCGTAGCAAAATTTGCACAGTCCGACCTGGCTTATGCACCTCCCTTTAGTCCGGTATGGGATCCGCTACTCACTGCTGCTAATCAGATGTTGAAAAAGTTGAAGTAAAGCACCGGGGAGAGCCTGAACTTGTGAATTACTCTCAACCGGCGGCGTTCATTAATAACGAATTGAATTTGCCTAGTGGTATATATACACAATGATGGTACATGACAGAATAATCTAACAACTGGAGATGAGATAATGTGGAGTTTACTTAATAAATTGCAAAAAAATCTGGTATGGGGCATTCCCATTGCGATGGTGCTGGGAATTGTTTTTGGTGTATTATTTGATGCTACTCCATTGAAAAGCTTTATAATTCCAGTTACTTTTATCATGATCTATCCTATGATGGCGACACTGAATATTAAATCTGTCTTGAGTGGAAAAGATCTCCGTCTCCAGATATTTACTCAGGTTATCAATTTCATAGTCGTTCCATTTATTGTTTTTTATATCGGTAAGCTGATGCTATCCGGCCAGGATCCCCGTTATGGTCTTTGGGCGGTTGGACTATTTTTGATTGGAGTACTTCCAACATCCGGGATGACAATTTCCTGGACCGGTTTTGCGCGAGGGAATAAGGAAGCGGCAACCAAAATGGTCATATTCGGTCTGGTGATTGGTGCTCTCGCAGCACCACTTTATACAAAACTGTTTATGGGGGCCGTTGTTGATGTGAATATGCTGCATATGTTTAAACAAATTGCGTTGTTTATTTTTGCTCCCATGGCAGCGGGTTTGATTACTCAGGAAGTGTTGAAACGCAAATATGGAAATGAAGTCTGGAATGAACGGTTAAAACCGAAATTTCCCCCCTTCTCTGCTTTGGGTGTTGTGATGATTGCTTTTCTTGCTATGTCACTCAAGGCGAGAAGTATAGTAGCTAATCCGTCTGATCTCTTGAAGATAATCGTTCCTCTGCTTGTTTTTTACTTCATCACTTATTTAATGCTTTCGATTATTGGCAGGATATTTTTTAAAAGAGAAGATGCGATTGCAATGGTTTTCGGAGTGGTAATGCGGGATCTCTCTATTGCTCTGGCCATTGCGATGACCGCTTTTGGTAAGGAGGGGATGACGATTGCTCTGCTGATCTCTCTGGCTTATGTGATTCAGATTCAGTCTGCTGCTTGGTATGTAAAAATTGTGGATCTTATATTCGGACCACTCCCGAAAACTATTGTGCCGGCAGGGCCGCCTGAGGTTAAAACCGCAGAACAACCTTCTGAACTTTCTGATGTGCCAAATAAGACGGTTACTGACGAGACAGCATTGATAGATAATAGTAACTTACCTGTTTTTAAACGAATTCTTTATGCAACCGATATGTCTGAAACAGCTAAGCATGCGATGCGGTATGCCTGTGCGCTGGGTCGGATGAGTAGTGGAAATGTTATAGTTTTACATGTCATTCCTGACATGCTGGAAGAGTTCTCCAACGGTATGGGTATAGATCTGAAGGAACATGACGGTGAGGGCGAATGGTCAGAACTCAACCGCCGGGGTATTGCAACAGCAAAAAGTGCTGTGCAAAACCGCATACTGGAAAATCACAAAAACGTAGAAAGTGAATCAGGACATTGTCCATTAAATCAGGAAAATGTCATTATCAAGGTGGGAAATCCGGTTAAGAATATTGTCTCAACCGCAAAAGAGGGCGATTATGAACTCATCATTATGGGAACCCATGGTCATGGAAAAATCGGGCAGGCATTAATTGGCAGTGTGGCGAGTGAGGTTATACGAATTTCTGAAATACCAGTGATGGTAGTTAAGTTATCCTGACCTTTTTAATTCGGCCGGAAAATTTTTCTATTTAGCGATTTATTGAAATTGATAAAAAAGGAGAAAAAGATGAAAGAACTATTTGAAACAGTGGATCTGGGCGGGCTAACATTGAAAAATAGGTTTGTGATGGCACCGATTAAAACAGCCTATAGCAACCCTGATGGAACGGTATCTGATCATCAGCTTCGTTTTTACCGTCAAATCGCGAGAAATGGTCCTGCCGTGCTTATCTTGGAGCCTGTTGCCGTTACTGTTGATGGGAGGGAACATCCCAAGCAGTTGAGAGTTCATATGCCGGAAAGTGGGAAAGAACTCAGTAAGATAACAGAGGTCATCCATTCGGAAGATCGTTTTGCCTGTTTGCATTTGAATCATGCGGGAGCCGCCGCCAACCCCAAAGCTTCTGGCACAACGCCCAAAGCTCCATCCCCCGTCACTTGTCCCACTAGCGGATTGACAGCGGAAGAATTAACATCTGACGAGATCAGGGTGATTATTGAAGGTTATCGGGTCGCTGTGCAGACTGCTGTTAGTGCCAATTTTGATCTTATTGAAATCCAGGGTGGTCATGGATATTTACTATCCCAATTTCTCAATGAGAAAATTAACCAGCGGTCTGACCGATATGGTCAGGACCCATTGCTTTTTGCTACAGAGGTTTTTTCTGCCGTTCAGGAGGAAGCGGGTGGTGTACCTACTATTCTTAGAATTTCCGGAAATGAGATGTCACCGGAATTTGGTTTAAATCCCGAGGCTCTCAATCAGTTGTTGAATCTGGCGGATAAAATGAATTTTGCTGCTGTTCATGTGGGGATGGGGAACGCTTGCTTCAGTCCTCCGTGGTATTATCATCATAGTAGTCTACCTGAAAAACCCCAATTTGATGCCTTAGCTCAGGTTCGATCATTTACTGCTTTGCCCATTATCGCTGCGGGACGAATGGGAAGTAAAACAAAGGTTAAACAGATATTCGGTGATAAACTATCTGATTTTTTTGCACTGGGAAGACCCCTTCTCGCGGATCCTTCCTTAGTTGAGAAGTGGGAAACCGGCGATGATAATATCAATCACTGTGGTTACTGTCTGCAGGGATGTCTGCATCGGGTAAAATCAGGGCAACCGATTGGTTGTAATATCAATCCTGAATTAGGACTTGAAGCGTTGGCCCCATCTGAAAATCCGCTTCGATTTTTAGTAGTCGGTGGGGGCCCTGCTGGTTTAAGCGCTGCCAGATATTTAATCAAAAGAGGGCATAAGGTCAATGTGGTGGAAAAAAACAATCAATTGGGAGGTCAGTTTATACCGGCCTGGCAGGCACCGGGTAAAGAAAAATTGAAGGGGGGATTGGATTATTTAGTGAAATTTGTTCAGGATAATGCGGATTCAGTGGTGTTTAATAAACCATTTTCCACAGATCTGTTGGATGGGTTAAAGTCGGATGTTTTAATATGGGCAGTGGGTTCGATGCAAAACATCCCAAGTATTCAAGGTCTTGAAGATCAGCATGTTATGACCTCCCTGCAGTTTTTTGAACAACAGCAATCGGTTGTCGGGCCCAGAGTGTTAGTCATCGGGGCGGGACGAATTGGTCTTGAAATTGTGGAAATTCTGGCAAAAGAGAACTACGAAGTTGTTGCTACCAAACGTACAAATGTGCTGGGAAACGATATGGAGATGATAACCAAAAAGCTGACTTTAAAGCGGTTGGGTAACATGTCCAATGTCACCTTGATGCCGAACACAACTGTAAAAGATTTTAATCAGCAGGATGTCGTAGTGGATAGTGATGGGCAGCCCCTCAACCTGGAATCATTCCAGACAGTTATTCTGGCATCGGGGATGTTACCGGAAGCGAATCCAGACGAAACGATCGGTAAACTTATTTCAAAAATCGATGTCATTGGAGACGCGAACAGTGTGGCTGACATATATTCAGCTATCCACCAAGGGTATGAAATTGCCCAAAAATATTAGTGATGCTTTTAAAAAACATTGTAACCGTTCACAGGTTTAGTGTTCAAAGTTCAGTGTTCAAAGTTCAAAGTTGTTTTTATACATTTTTCACTCAAGAAAAACTGGGGAAAACTATTGTGTGGGAGTTCAAATCTTTTGAAGATGTTTGAACAAAAATTGCCCAGATAAACTGGATAAGTACCTTATGAACTGTTTTCTGCCAAGCCCAGCTAAGCTGGATAAGTACCTTAACTAATAATTTCCTGCTGAGCCCTTTCAGGATAAGTACCTTAACAAATTACTTCCTGCTGAAAAAACGCAGAAAATAATTTATAAGGTACTAAAAGACGCAGAAAACAACTTGTAGGTACTAAAAACGATTATTCGAGTGACAGTTAACATATCAATGAATTAGATATGCATGGGAACTTTGAACTTCTGAACTTTGAACCCGTGAACGGTTACAAAACATTCAATGCGAAATGATGACGCTAATTTTTGTGGAGACGTTTCTGTCTCCACACGGTTTAAACTTGTACGGTCTGACCTGCCATAGGAACAAAGGCCTTAAATCCTTTTTCATTCAGTTTATCGGCAAATGCCAGTGATTGTGATTCTTCACCATGAACGACAGCAATCTGTTTAATGGTTAAATTTGATTGAGTTACAAAATCCAGCAATTCCTTTTGATCCCCATGAGCACTGAATCCGCTCAGCATTTCAACATGTGCTTTCAAGGGATATTCTTTGCCTAATATCTTTAACAGCGGGGGCTTCCCTTTTCTGCCTGATTCCTGATATGCGGCGGCTCTATCCAGCATTTTTCTTCCGAGAGTATGTTCTGCCATATACCCGACAGCCAGGATGGTTGTGCTGGGGTTATGGATTTTATTTCTCAGATGATGCAGAATTCGACCGGCTTCACACATACCTGATGAGGCGATAATAACCGATGGTGTGTTGTCCCGGTTTAAGGCGATGGACTCTTCCACCGTTTCAATATACCGGAGCTGTTTAAACGCAAACGGGTTTTCACCTTTTTCCAAAAATGTTTTATGGGTGGCCAGGTCATACACCTCTGGATGATCACCAAATACTTTTGTGATCTTACTTGAAAGCGGGCTGTCCACGTAAACAGGTAGTTTAGGAATGCTGCCTTCATTGTATAATTCATGCAGAATATACAATACTTCTTGCGTTCGGCCGTATGAGAAAGCGGGAATCAATATCACCCCGTTTCTGGGAACCGCTTCATTAATCACCGTTTCAAGTTGAGTTTTTAAATCCCCCATATCACTGTGAAACCGGTTCCCATAGGTACTTTCCATAATCAGGAGATCGATATTTCGGTCTTCTTCAGCAAAGTTTAACGTTGGATCCTTGATGATGGGTTTATTAAAACGACCCAGATCACCGGTGAACATGACGGTAAACTGCTGATTCCCCGGTTTATAGCGCACGACCGTAATGGCTGAACCTAAAATATGCCCGGCATCATACATGGTTGCGGTGGCGTGCTTGCCGATATCTATCGGCGTCCGATAGGGATATCCGTCAAACTGTTTGATTGCCTCTTCAACATCTTTTGCCGTGTACAGAGGCTCTATCTTTTCCAGCTTATATTGATCAATGACTTGTTCGATGGCTTCATTGTTCAGTTTATGCCCCTCTCGTTTCAGCTGTTTCTGAATATTTCGTTTTTCCTTGTTATTATTCTCAATGCTATGCAGCAGGGACCTTGCTGACTTATAGTTCAAATAAGCGGCATCAGATTCCTGAATATGGGCTGAGTCAGATAAAAGATACTTACACGCATCTTGTGTTGCTTTAGTACAGATGATTCTGCCGTTGAATCCCTGTTTTTTAAATAAGGGGATACGTCCGGAATGATCAATGTGTGCATGTGATAATAGCATATTGGAGACTAATTTTGGATCAAAGGCAAAAGAGCTGTTTTTGGCCTTCACTTCTTTACGTCGTCCTTGATACATACCGCAATCCAAAAGAATCCGGTCATCTTTGGTACTGATCATGTGCGACGAACCTGTCACCTCTCGGGTGGCACCATAAAATGTTATATTCATAATCTTTTATGTCTCCTTATTTATTTCTAAAAAATATAAAACCTGGCTCTTTGAGCAGTGTCGGGTTCAAAGGCATTATTGTAATTCACCGATGGTATCCATTGAAGCAAATTCGGGTTCATGCAGAGGTAAAAGGATATCCGCTTCCTTTTTGATCTCCTGGAGGATATTGTAAGCGTCATAAACATTGACATGGGTACCGGGAGGAATCACATCCATTTCCAGTCCTTTGATTGCCGGTGGAGGAAAAAGGTTTTCATTAATGACACAGAATCCGGTAATTGCGGCTTTTCCAGCGGGGGTATCGATAAAAACGGATAGTCCTCCTTCCGTATGAGCGGGTGTATTTTTAACGAAAATTCCAGGTAGAATGGTTTGATCTTCAGTGACAACGACAATTTGTTTATTATCTTCAATGTCCCATATAAATTCGTCATTATAGCGGTAATCGAGCGAATGAGGCTCGTTGATGTGTTCCAACTCTTTTTCATGAATGTAAAACTTTGCATTGATGCATTTGCTGTCGTTTTCACAATGATCATTATGCAGGTGGGTATGGATGACAATATCAATATCTTCCGGTGATAAATCCCATTTTTTCAGCCCTTCTTCAAAAGTATAAATTTTACCTCCAATGGCTTTTTCTCTGGATTCAGTCTGAATCGGGTGCTTTTCGCCGGTGTCAACCAGGATTTTCTTACCTTCCCCTTCAATATACCAGCAATAGATAGCAATTGTGTACTCTATGCCATTATTAAACTGGTAGGTCATCATGCTTTTATCAAAGACTTTTGTTCCCATGACAATGGGATGAATTTTATATTTAGCCATAGTTTTCCTCAGATTCTTGATTTAAGTTCCAATTGAAAATTCCTGAAAAATATTTATCTGTTTTCGTAAGCAGGATAATGTTTACTTTTTATTCTAAATGACTGCAAAAATAGTGTCAATTGTTTGAAAAATCTACTTTGGTGCTTTTTTAATAGAGATCAGTGAATCTCATAGATTTAAAAATGTAGGGTGGATATATTTTTGTGTCCGCGCGATGAACTAAAGTGTTACTTATTGTGAAACAGGTAACATTTTAATTGTTACTTGATATTTGGTGGCATCATAAATATTGATTTTTATCAATTTTTTCTCTGTTGGATTTCCTCTCTCACTGTTATTCATATCTGAAATAGCTAATTTAAACATAAATAAAACAAGTAATTAAATATTTATATGATTTATTACGTGATGAATAAAAGGGTCAAGGCATGAAAATTGTAATAATTAAAGTTTAACTATTTGACAAAACAAAGGAGATTTAAAAGATGAAAACAGATGTACTAATTATTGGCGGCAGTGCAGCTGCTATTTCTGCAGCGACTACGGGTAAGACCTTTTACCCGGAAAAAGAGTTCCTGGTTCTTCGTAAGGAAGAACAAGTAATGGTACCTTGTGGTATTCCCTATATTTTTGGTACGTTAGAAAGTAGTGATCAGAACGTCAGCCCAGATCAGGGATTGATCAATGCGGGTATTAAAATAAAAGTAGATGAAGCCATTGATCTGGATCTGGAAAAAAAGATCTGTAAAACGGCGGATAACACAGAAATTGAATTTGAAAAACTGATCCTGGCAACCGGATCGACTCCCAAGGTTCCAGGATGGCTCAAAGGGGCGGATCTGAAAAACGTTTTTACCATACCCAAAAATAAAAAAGTCATCGATGAAATGCTCAAGGAGTGTGATAAGAGAAAGAAAATTGTCGTTCTAGGCGGCGGTTTTATTGGCGTTGAAATGGCAGATGAACTGAACAAAAGAGAGGATAAAGACGTAACCATTGTTGAGATCCAACCGCATATTCTTAATCTTGCATTTGATCCGGAATTGTCCGAAAAAGCGGAAGAAGTGCTCAAATCAAGAGGCGTAAAATTAGTAACCAATAAAGGCGTTAAGGAAATCCTTGGAGATACTAAGGTCACTGGCGTTTTACTGAATAATGGGGAAATACTCGAAGCCGATGGCGTTGTTCTTTCCACCGGGTATCAACCGAATGTTACCCTGGCCGAAAAAGCAGGTGTTAAAATCAACGAATTTGGATCAATCAAAGTCAATGAATATATGCGAACAGAGAATTTTGATGTTTTTGCCGTGGGGGATTGTGCCGAGAAGTTCAGTTTTTTGACTCGAACGCTCAAGGGGATCATGCTGGCTTCGACCGCTTGTGCAGAAGGAAGAATTGCAGGAATGAATCTTTACAAGCTCTCAGTCGTTAGGGCATTTGGGGGAACAATCGCGATTTTTTGTACCTCGTTCGGTGATACGTCCTTTGCTGCTGCAGGTGTGACTGAAAACCTGGCCAATGAGAGAGGGTTTGATATTGTTACCGGTACTTTTGAGGGAATTGATAAACATCCGGGTACGCTGCCTGATACGCATAAACAGCTGGTCAAATTGATTGTTGCCAGAGAGTCTGGCATTATTTTAGGTGGAGAAGTTATTGGTGGAGCAAGTACCGGCGAATTGATCAATCTGATCGGATTAGCGATTGAAAACAGTATGACCGTTGAAAGTGTGCTTACCAGCCAAATCGGGACGCATCCATTGTTAACGGCGCCTCCCACCGCATATCCCTTGATAAAAGCGGCTGAAATTGCTGCTAAGAAGCATGTCTATGGTTAATTTTATTTTTCGTTAATATCTGAGTATTAAAGGGTGGCATTTCAGGAACTCTTGAAACCAAGGATGGCTTCAGGAGTTCCTGCTCGTAATCAAGCAATTTCTAATAGACTTTTCACTCAAGAGAAGCGTGGAAAAATCATGGTGTGAGAGTTCAATTCTTGCGTTCACTCAGGTAATGAATGGCACCTGCAACCAATTCTTTACCTGTACCACTTTCCCCCTGAATCAGAATGGTTGATTCACTGGCTGCCGGCGCTCTGATTTCTGAAAAAACCTTTTCCATTTCATGACTTTTACCAATAATATTTCCCAACTGATGAACTTCCCCTAAACGTAGGGCAGCCTCTTCAGCGGTCTTCTTTGCCTTTTTTAATTCAGTCAGGTCTGTTACCGTTTCCACAATTCCAATAATCTCACCTTTTTCATCTTTAAGCAAACTGGTATTTTTTATTAATGAAATATCATGACTATTTTTATGTCGCATTAGACACTCTTTGGTTTCTGATGTTCCTCTTTCGATAATACCACAACTGTCAATCCCGGCCGGACAATCATTCCCAAAACATCTGCTGCATCCTAGAATATCACATCCTTTTCCCAGGGTTTCCTGAGCAGAATAGCCACTGATTTTCTCCATGGATTGGTTCCAGGAAGTGATTTTTCCCTTGGTATCCATGGTAAACACCCCATCTGCCATTGAATTGACTATCTGGGTTAAAAACCTCAGGTTCCATATTTCATGGGTTTGAGTTGTCATAAATTTTTCTTCTATCTTGGGGTGATAATATTTTTAAAAAGTGTTACAATATTTATACTGGAACAATATTGTTACTTTTTAGTTTAGGTAACAATATTTGTACTGCCAATTGTTAAAGATTGATCATACAGCGTAATCGCCTGGAATTTTAAAATCTCATTGCTATGACTGTCATTCCCGCGAACAGACTGCGTCATAACGTAAAAATTACTTACTTTTGGTGTTATATCGATGAATTTAAAAAAGATATAATCCTTTGTCATTCCCGCTTTCGCGGGAATGACAAAGGATTGTGACACAGTCTGGAAAGCGGGAGTTGTTTCATGCGATTGCCCTGGATTAATCATAATAGTTCAGCGTTGCTGTGAATCAGGGTAGACGCAGCAATTACAGGTCCCCCGAATTTACTAAAAACGTAAAATTACAAATTTATTAATGTATTTAGTGCCTGAACGAAAACCCTGTAAAATTCAGTTATTATTCATTTAGCTGACTTAGTTCCATATTGAAGATTCGAGCTTTCAGTAATCAGTCCTCAACTATCAGTTTTTAAGTGACTGAAAACAAGTTTGTTTTTACTGAAGACTGATAGCTGACAACTGACGGCTTCTTGACTTTCATACTGAATGCTATTTTTAAAACCAGGCTATAATCGAAAACAGGGACTTTTCGTTCAGGCACTATTTAAGATAAAACCAAAACCTGTAGCTTAAAAGATATTTTTTACCTGACTCCCAACCCAAACTTTTTTATCATGAAGGAGAATTATGTCATTAGTCGAAGTCAAGAACCTTTCGAAAACCTATCAAATGGGAGAGACGACGATTCATGCGTTAAAGGATTTATCACTTAGCATTGAAGAAGGGACTTTTGTTTCTATCGTGGGACCGTCTGGAAGTGGGAAGTCAACGCTGCTGAATTTGATTGGTGTATTGGATCAGCCAACTTCCGGATCGATCAGGGTGGCCGGGCAGGAAGTCAGCCGTTTGAATAATAGAGAGCGAGCGGAGTTTCGAGGGGAAAATCTGGGATTTGTTTTTCAAAATTTCAATCTGATTCCTGTGCTGACAGTTTATGAAAATGTCGAATATCCACTGTTGATGGTTAAAAATGAGGATTCTGGCAAACAGCGAGACTATATCAATGAGTTGCTGGATGCGGTAGGTGTCTTGGATCAAAGTTCCAAACGACCTCAGCAGATATCGGGTGGACAGATGCAACGGGTTGCCGTTGCCCGTGCGCTGGTTACTCGTCCCAAACTGGTTATTGCTGATGAACCTACAGCGAATCTCGACCATGATACCGCATATAAGATTATCAATCTGATGAAAAAGATGAAAGATCAGTGGAATACAACATTTATCTTCTCCACCCATGATCCAAAAATTATTGGAGAAGCCGAGATTATTTATTCATTGGAAGATGGAATGATCAAAAACAGAGAAGTGACGGGAGGGAAATAAAATGACTAAAATTGCCAGGATAGCTTATCGAAATCTGTTACGGTACTCTCGTCGAACGATGTTGACCTCGATGTTGATCATTATTGGTATTGTAGCAGTGTTACTTTTTATCGCCATTGCCGGTTCTTTTAAACAATTGATGGTGGGGCAGATTACCGACTCGATGTTAGGTCATTTACAAGTACACCGCAAAGGTTATGTGGCTTCAATCGATAATTCACCACTGAATCTGAACCTCAATCAGAAACAGACAAAAAAGCTGACTCAGATCCTCAAAGCCAATGACCATGTTTTGGCATTTTCTACCCGTTTAAAGTTTGGCGGGATGCTCAGTAATTTTTCTGAAACCTCCAATATTCGGTTGAACGGAATCGATCCAGTAATGGAATTTCAAACGGTTCCGTTACTGGCTCAGCGGGTGAAGGGTAAAGAAGGATCAGATTCAGCACCTACACTAAACCCCGGTGAGTTATGGGTTCCGGAAACCCTGGCGAAAGGAATGAAGCTGAAAATCGGCAAACAGGTGGTCCTGATTGCAACCAATAAGGATGGATCAGTGAACGGTTTTCCTTTGGTAGTCAGCGGAATTATTGGTGTGATGACCGGACCTGGCGGGCGGGATGGTTATCTGAATATTAAGGATGCCTTTAATTTATTGAGAGTAAAAGGTACAGAGATAAATGAAGTGGCCATCCGTGCTAAAAAAATGGGTGATTTGAAAACTGTTTTTTCAGAACTGAAAAAGAAGTTGTCTGTAATAAAAAATAAAAAAGGGAAGCCGGTTTTTGAAATTCATACCTGGGAAAAGATATCTCCGTTTTCTAATATCGCAAAAATCATTGATCTGTTGACGCTGTTTGTGAAGGTGATCTTAATTGCCATTGTACTGGTGTCCATAATGAATGTGATGTTGATGGCTGTATATGAGAGAGTTCGTGAAATCGGAACCATTTCAGCAATGGGAACGAGTCCGCGGAAGATCTGGACGCTGTTTTTAATGGAAGGTCTCTTTCTGGGTTTTTTTGGAGCGGTTGTCGGTAGTATCATCAGTTTGGGGATTATTCAGTTTCTAAATTGGAAAAGTTTAACCATCTCTTTTGGAAGGCAGGATATGCTGGTACTTTTACCTTCAATTGCTTTTTCTGAGGTCGTTATCACTGCATTAATCGTTATCGGAATCTCGGCACTGGCGACACTTCATCCGGCAGTAAAGGCTTCGAGACTTGAACCGGTTGATGCTTTACGTCATTTTTAGTACCTTATAAATTATTTTCTGCGTTTTTCAGCAGGAAGTAATTAGTTAAGGTACTTATCCTGTTTATCAGGGTTAGTTAAACTCACATATTTTGTACGAAAATTTCATTCAGGGATGATTTCTCATGAAGAGTATGATGAAGGCCCATAAAAAAGTCTTGGTAGCAGCAGTCACTGCGTCAGGATATTTGATTCTGTTTTTATTCTTTCCTTTGGTTTTAAGTGCTCAGCAAAGCCCGCAGGAATGGCTTGAAGTGATTGATCGAAATTTGAATCCGCCACAATACGAAGCCTATCGTAAGCTGATTAATATTGAACCGGACGGTAGCAAAAAAGAGTTTGTTTTGTTTTCTTTGAAACAGGGGCGGGAAAAAGTGGCGGCCCTATTTCTTTCTCCTGCTTCTGAAAAAGGCCGGTCGACCCTGAGAGTCGGGGATAATATGTGGTTATATATTCCGAATGTTGGACGGGCCATTCGAATTACATCGCTGCAATCGGTTACCGGAGGGATTTTTAATAATTCCGATATTTTACGCGTTGACTATCAGGCTGAATACAGTGCTCAGTCTATTAAAAAAACCAATAAAAAAGGGCCTTCAGGGGACCTTCTGCTCCAGCTGAATCTGAAAGCTAAATCGGGTTTTGTGGCTTATGACAGACTGGAAATGATGATCGATCCTCGGATAAAATTACCGGTGAAAATTCGGGCGATTGCCGCTTCGGGTTTGTTAATCAAGACGATCTATTTTAAAAAAGTAACTGATTTTGGTGGGGGAATTAAACGTCCAGCCGTTGTTGAAACGGATAGTCCTCTTAACAAAGGTTACAAGTCAATTATGATTTTTGCTAAAATCAAATCCAGAAAATTTGCTTCCGAAGTTTTTACCACAGACTATATGAGCCGAATTGAAGGGTTGAGGTAAAAAATGAGGAGTTATCTTCGAATGGGCCTGCTCCTCGGAATGCTTGTACTGGTATTTGATCCAGCTTGGACTTTTGCGCAGGATGATGATCTTTACTCGTTTGATGTTGAGGAGTTTACCAAAAAAACATGGGAATGGAAGGGAACCGTATCAGCGAGTGGTACCTTAAAATCATTCAACACCGATTCGGTGCTCTATTCAGTAAAATTTCCTGATGATGAACCCGTTTTATCGAATGAACTCAACCTGGAATTATCATTGGACAGTCGTTGGGACTGGGGATGGTCCCGGTTTTTTTTGATCGGAGATGCCAATGTTCAGAAATCAAGTATCGAGAGTATTTCCCCACAAGATACATTGTTAAGGGAGGGGTATTGGCAGATTTTTCAATTTGAACCCCATAGTATTGATATTGGTAAACGGCTGCTGCGGTGGGGAAAAGGATATGCCTTTAATCCGGTGGCCTTTCTGGAACGGGCCAAAAATCCGGAAGATCCAGAGGCCAGTCGCGAGGGACTTTGGATGGTTCAGGAAATTTGGATTTTTGAGGGATTTTCCCTATTCAGTAATAGTTCGGTCAATCTGGTTTATCTTCCCATCAGGGAAGATCTGAATGATGATTACCAAGTCTTGCCGTCAAATGAAAATATCTGGGGGTTAAAGTTATATGCTTTAATCGCAGACAGTGACTTTGACCTGTACTATATCCATAAAAGCGAACAAAAGGTAGCCAATTGGGGAGTTGATTTTGCAACAAATATAACTTCAAACTTTGAAGTGCATGGTGAATATGCCGTGAACGGGGCTGATGAACTAACCAATCAGATTCTGCTGGGATTAAGATACCTGACTGAAAACGATCTGACCTGGATTATTGAAGGGTATCATAATTCAGCCGGTTTGGAAGAAGATGAATCCAAAAGACTTTTTAATTCAATTCAGTCGAGCTCTGCCTTTATTGCGAAACAAGCATTATCCATAATTCAGCAATCCAGAACACTGAACCAGAACTATGGTTATATCAAAGCAAGTATCAAAGAACCTTTTAACTGGCTTTACTTTACGCCTTCGGTTTCCTTGCTGGCCAATCTGGATGACTCCAGCCAGAATATGAATCTGCAATGTGTATATGTCCCTGATACAAACTGGATGTTTGAATTGTCCTGGCAGTATCTGAATGGGGATAAGGCCACCCAATACGGAGAGAATCCAGTCAAGGACAAAACGGTTTTGGAAGTCACTTATAGTTTTTAATTTTTTGAGTAAAATATGAAAAGCAATAATCTGGAACGATCACTACCGGCTTGGCGGCTGTTATTCTCGCTTGGACAGCAGATGCAAGCCATCCGCTGGAAACAGCGAATGAGCTGAATAGTCTGGTTAAAAGAATACTAAGAGAAATAGACCTTTATATTATTGTTTCAATAATAGAGGTTACAACTTTTTTACAACATAAAAACAATATGATAAAATATCAAGGATTACCATCATGCAATTAAAAAACAAAGCGATCATTACAGCCGCTCTTACAGGCGCAATTCATACACCAACCATGTCCCCCTATCTCCCGATTACCCCACAACAACTCATTGACGAAATCCTGGCTGTTCATGAGGCAGGTGGCGCAGTAGCACACCTTCATGTCAGAGATCCAGTAACGGGTACTCCTACAGCAAATCAGGACCTTTATTTAGAGATTGTGACTGAGGTGAAAAAACATTGTGATATAATCTTGTGCATTACAACAGGTGGACGATTAGGTGAGCCAATAGAAAATAGAGTTAAGGTGGTTTCTGCTTTAAAACCTGAATTAGCGTCACTAAATGCAGGGTCTTTAAATTTTGCTCTTTTTCATATCGTGGACAAGTTCAAGGATTGGAAACATGAATGGGAAAAAGAGTACCTTGAGGGTACCGAGGATTTTATTTTTCCAAATACATTTAAAACCATGCGTCAGTTTTTATCCGTATTTAAAGAAACGGGAACCAAAGCGGAGTTTGAAATTTATGACGTCGGTATGATAAATAATCTGGCTTTTTGTATTCAGGCAGGTTATGTCCAAAAGCCAGTATACCTGCAATTTGTGATGGGAATATTGGGTGGTATTCCTGCCACAACAGAAAATTTGGTATATTTAGTCGAAACCGCTAGAAAGGAAATAGGCGATTTTGAGTTTTCGGTGTGTGTGGGTGGAAAAAACCAGATGCCATTGTGCACTCAATCGCTAATTATGGGGGGTAATGCACGGGTAGGTTTGGAGGATAACCTGTACATAGAAAAAGGTCAGTTGGCTAAAAGCAATGCTGAACAAGTGGCCAAAATTATTCGGATTGGTCGGGAACTTGGAATCGAACCAGCAACACCTGAAGAGGCTCGACAAATTCTTGGCTTAAAAGGCCTCGATTTCGAATAAAAGAAAATAGGGGGACGTTGCGTCATTTGAGTCCTTCACAAGCGGATGATATGAACAACGCATTGTCTTGCAGATTTTTCTTCCGGCTGTCTTACTTCACCAAAAAACTTTAGCATCATAGGAGTTAAAAATTTTATCTGTGGATATCAAGGGCAAATTATCAAGTTGTGAGTGGGTAATTAGTATTTACTCGAAAGGAACGTTGTGATGGGGTGGCAGTTTCCCGGCCTGATAAGCAGGATAATTATTGATATTCAGTGAATCTACGCTATTCTTTTTTAATTCGCTTTTTATGAATATAGATGGTTGCTCTGGGAGCGGAAGCGGGCCAAGGTCCTACTTAATTGCTATCTCCCAGGAACTGGCCGCACTCCAATAAAGATGGACAAATACAAATCGTTCAACAAACGATGGGATTATTTCTCTGAGAAAAGCTTGGCTGCATTTTCATAAAGCCATTTTTTCTTTACGGTCTCTTTTAGTGGTAATTCTATTACCTGATCAGCCAGTTCTTTGATAGAAAGTCCCATAAAAAGCCAGGTAGATCCAAAAATCACCTGGTCCTGAATAACGGAGTTTCCATAATGTAACAGCGATTCCCAGCCAGAACCCGGCGCGGACATATATTTTGGCATATATGAAGCAAAATCGATGTAGATATTCTTGTTTTTCCACGCCACTGCTGTCATCTCTTGAACCCAGGGCCAACCGCCATGACCGGCAATCATCTTTAGATCAGGAAAATCCTGGGCAACGATATCCAGATAAATTGGGCGTTCAACTTCCATCGTTTGAGTGGAGTAGTTGATTGAGAGATGAAACCAGATTGGAATGTTCAGCTCTGAGCAAGCAGCATAGATGGGGTACATCTTGGCGTGGTGGGGAGGAATTCCAAACATGAAAGGTCTAACAGCGACCCCTCGCAGCCCCATCTCGTAGCTTCTTCTGATTTCCTTTACTGCTTCCATTCCTTTCATGGGGTCAATGCCTGCAATTCCCATCAGCTTATCGGGATATCGATTAACCATGTCCGCATAATAATCGTTGGGAAGCCCTTTTAATCCACTGGCTGACTCTTCATCCAAATTAAAAATGGCAGCTTTTTCAACACCCATGTCATCGAGATCCTTGATGAATGCCTCAACGGGCAGGGTCAGGGGTTGAAATTTCGGTGTTAATATTTTTTTTAATTCTTCTTTCGATTTGGTTATCTTCAACTGATATAGCTCTTCAGCTTCCATCCCCAACAGGGGAGCAATTCTGGGACCAAATACATCTTTTAGGTAACCCGCCATTTGGGGGGGCAGGGATGAAACCAGATCCACCATAATTTCAATGGTTGGTAAGTAACACAGTGCATCAATGATTTTATAATCAGCCATTTTTATTCATTTGGAAGGGGGTGAACAGGTTCTTGTTTTGAATTTTTCTCCAGCAGTCGAAACACACGGTTAATCAAAGTCTCTATTTGCAGCGCTCTTCCCATGGAGATTTCCGGAGCAAAGTTTCTAACGATCTCAATTTCAGTTTCAGAAGGGGGAGCGGTCTCAATGAGACTGTCTGAGATTTTTAAATCCCAGGGTACGGCAGATTTGATATCAGCCAGATTTACCTTGGGATGGATCTCTGAAAGATAGATCTCTTTGGTAACCTGATCAAATTTAAAGACGCCTTTATTACTGATCAGAATCTCCGGGCCTGAATCTTCCGGCATGCCGGCTTCATATCGGGAGTTTCCGCCTTCTAAGTAGCCGGGTGATGTAAAATAATCAAGCGTTTCTACAAATTCACCACCAAGCATGGTCAAAATGGTTCTGCCCGAGTACCCAACAAATTCTGGAGCCCCACCGGCACCGGTCATCCTGAATTCATAATTGTCAGGATCTCCAATATAACTGCTGTTCATATTGCCGAACTTATCTATCTGCCCAACGCCTAAAAAGCTAACATCCACATAACCGCGGTTTAAGACTGTTGTAAAGATATCTGTCATATCACAAGAATAGGTGAACCCCCTCGTACAACTGGGATCAGCGATGTGGTTGGGAACCTTAAAGGGATCAATTCCTAACAATCCGGCTTCTGTCAGAATCACCAAATTAGGGGCATGGGTGCGTTTTGCCAAAACGCCTGCTCCCATAGCAATTCCCTGACCGATGACGACCATTTCACCATCATGAATCTCTTTCGCTGCCCTCGATAAAATCAGTTCAGATACGGTATAATCAGCCATTGATTAATCCTCCTTTCTCTTTCAGCATATTGACAAATTCTTCTTTATTAAGCCCTAATTGATTAGAATAACCATCAGAATTCCATGTTTGATTAAATGTAAAGCCGTAATCTGCCGGCGTACTCAAATAGGGTTTCGCTTTCAGTGCATTCAACGTATCGTCACCGTAAAGTTCGATATAGTGTTGAATATATTCCTGACGGTCTTTCATGCCGAAAATCCATTCATCCATCCATTTTTCCAGGCTTTCGTCATTGCCGGTTGAGCCAAAAAAGAGGGCTCTAAATATCATGTCACAATCATAATGTCCAGCCAACTCAGTTGGGTGGGCACCCCAGGGGCACTCAACTACAGCACAAACCTTGTGTGAGGGAACAATGGTCAAATGCGGTGCAGACATAATGACTTCAGTATCAACGATCTCCTCGGCAGATAAAATCACTTTATTTGAGGCCAACGATGCCCATTTACTGTTAATCATCGCCCCCCATAGTTGCCCATTACCGGCTTTATCGGCTCTTTGTACATGCATTAAGGCAAAATCCGGATTGTAACCTTTGACCACCAGCGTTTTTTCTCCTGAGAAAGGATCAATGGTCTCTCCAAAACGCTGGTCTTTTAAAAAACCTTGTTTTTTGACAACATCAGTGGTTTTAATCCCAGACATCACCGGTATGAAAGGATAGCCCATGGCCCCTGCTTTCATCATGGAAAGTAGGGTATGATTGGTCATCTCCTCTACTTCAACTCTATTTTCTTTCATTGCCCGATCCAGTGGTGTAACCAGACGTCTGCCACCAGCCCTGAAATTATAAGCCATTACCAAACGGTCAATGACTCTGGCACTCAGCAACTGGTCGATTTCTTCAACGCCACCTTGTTGAAACACCATCAAATTCTTCTTCTTTTGCCGGATTAACTCGTGGGATAATGCCAGGGGCATTGAATAGAGACAGTTGGCAAAGGCGAACGTATCTCCATCGTTAACAAATTGTTCTATTGCTTCTCTGGCGGTCATTCTTTTGTCTCTGTCCATATACTTTTGCATAGCGAACTCCAATGGGTCAGGTATTTAGTGAAACTTGCCGGGTTATTTTTTCGTGTTTTCAAAATTTTATTATTCCAATTCTGAAAATTAATAACCTATGACTGATCACTTGGGATCAAACCATTTTCCTCAATAACAGAATGAAATAGACTTTTGTTTTTGAAGTAAGCCAAAACTAGAGTTTTCTGAATAAAAATTCAAGGTTATTTGGGTGCAGCAGATGGATGTTTCGGTGCAGTAAAGCTGATTTGATCAACGGGGAAGCTGATAATTGAATTGCAAGATAAAAGGAGGCAAAACACTGAAGGTTACATTTTTAAATTACGATACTCCAATGTCGATGAATTTATCACTGTCATTACGCAACATATACCGAAAAAATCGTTCCAGACTATCCGTTATTATGGCTTTTCACTTATTAAAGGCTTTACTTCATTTGTGGTGGCAATTACTGCCATCTCCACCAAGCACGCTGTTAGAGCGTAAACCATACCACTCCTGGCCTGTGGGCCTGTTTATATTTTACAAGAAAATTGGAGTAAATATTTATATCCAGAATTATTACAACGCACTCTAGCAAATCCCTGTTTCAGGTCCCCGCATTTTAGATAACTTCGAACCACTTCTCCGACCACCTGTCTGAAAAAGCCATACTTTTTCTCGAATTTTTCCGGGTACGATTTTTTTTTAAAGTCGTCATAGTGCTGGTTGAATATCCGCCACAATGGTGAGACTTTGAAGTCCCTGGGGGGATGCGCTGAGGATGGTCATGATCAAACCTGAAGAGTTCAGGGGCGATTCTCATCGGTATAAAAGAATACATATATTCACTATTCTATTCGAAATAAGGTCTGAAAAGCAAATTGAAAACGGAAAACTTTCAAACTACCGTTTGGACAGTTACTCGTACGTCTCACCTGGGAGGAGTGTTGAAGTACTATTACCGAGAGGTTGCATGAATGCTTGGCGGGAAATTTGTCTATAATTCTCTTCAAATTAACTCTACAAAGGACTTTCCAGGGATTTTACTTTTTTTTGCAACACGAGTTAAACAGTTTTAATTGACTTATTTCAAATATGTAATTACACTGTAACATATAAAACGATGTAACTACAAAATGAGGTTCAAAATGATTCTAGATATTGTTAAAATCGGAAATTCCAAAGGCGTTCGATTACCAAAATCACTATTGGATGGGATAACGTCTAGTAAAGTCGTAGCTGAAAGGAAGGGTGATTTAATTATTTTAAGACCAAGTAGTCCAAGGGATGGATGGGAGAAACAAATTAAAAAGGTCTTAGCTGAAGAAAAAAATAAAGATAATGGGAATCTGTCTGAGTTTGGGGAAATCACAAACGAATTTGATGAAGAGGAATGGACATGGTAAGAGGTGATGTCTACCTGGTAGATCTAAATCCTACGAAGGGTGCTGAGATAAGGAAAACAAGACCTGCCGTTATTGTCTCTCCTGATGAAATGAATAATACATTAAAAACAATTATCATTGCGCCGTTAACAAGCACTATCCGTGCATATCCTTTTCGGGTTGATTGTGTCTTTCAAAAAAAAAATGGGCAGATAGCACTCGATCAAATCAGGTCATTGGACAAAAAGAGGCTAACCAAAAAAATGGGTAGCTTTTCTACCTCCAAAATAAATGGAATTTTGAGCAAACTAGCAATGATATTCTCTCCTTAATCATGATTCATGAAAAATTTTCGTTCTGCTCAAAAAATGATTTTCCTTTAAAACCAAAAATCGCAATGCTTTACGGTCGAATTTAGGGAAAAATCTCATTTACGGTTCATCGTATTTTGTATCAACTGTGTGGATGAACCATATTTAATGACAACTAAACAAATTACTAAATTCAAAAATCCTTTAGCCAATCAAGACACCCCGACCCGTAAACTCTTATTTACATCGAGTTGGGGTTTTCTCCACCATTTCTTCCGCAATTTTTCTCGTATCATTCGATACACATGTCCTACAACCCTTTAAAGCCAGGTGTTTTAAATCCCCGTGGGTGACCCCACGAGCCCTCTTCTTCCCAAGGCTGTGATTGGATCAAACTGGATGTCTTTGATCAGTATACCATGGGTTGTTAGGCTTTTTCACGTATTGTTTGCTGCTGTTGCTTCAATAGTGGGGAATCAAAAGAAAAAAGATCTTTCGAGATGAATAAAATTATCAAAATTTTGTCAATCGGCTTTCAAAGTTTATCACCGTTTGGCTCCAACCAGTCCTGACTGAGCCTGTTATTATCAGAAAGCCGTATTCGTGAATAGCGAACGTACGGTTTGATGAAGGGGAATTGGTGTAAGACTGTTCCCCGCTCTACCCCGATTTAGCAAATTTGGAATAAAATTCGAATTTAGGCAAGCTGATATACCCGATAGGGGATAAAATGATGTAAAATGGTTAGTATTATACCTAATTGGGTATAGAAATGGTTCGAATGATCAAAAAGGGTCAGATAGAAATTGAGGATAAATCTGTCCAAAGTACAGCCAACATATTCTATTCCTTAGCCGCATAATTTGATTCAGGTGAGAGGTAATTTGTAGAAATACTTTTTTGCGACAGAACCGATAATTGAATTGAGAGATAAAAGGAGGTGAAATACCAGAGGTTACATTTTTAAATTACGATACTCAAGTGGTGTCATTCCATGCCAACGCTTAAACGCTTTGGGGAAATAGGATTGATTGGAAAACCCCAGTAGGTAGGCAACGTGCTGGACAGAAAACCGACTGTTTTTTAGATAGTCTAAAGCTAGTTTTTTTCGGATATCGACCAGGATCTGCTGAAAGGACGTATCTTCAGTTGAGAGCTTTCGATTCAAAGTCCACCGGCTCATCTGTAAACGGTCTGAGACCATTTCGATGTCGATCTGTCCCTGATGGAGGTTTTTGATGATCAGCTCCTCGACCTGCTCTCTAAATGTTGGTGCGTTGAAATGGTTGGGGATGAGCATATCCGCATGATGGCTAAGTATCTCTTTTATTCTCGGATTGTAGCGATTACATTTATAGTCTAAGTATTTAATGTCAAATGAGACAGAGTTTTCAAAATGGTTGAAAAGCAAGGGACAACGAAAGATACGTCGGTACTCGTCTAGATACTCAACTTCCGAATGGCTAAAACCGATCTCCAAAGGTTGAATGCTAAAACTGGTTAACCGTTGAATGAAGGACAGGATTGTGGCAAAAAATTTTTCTACTAAAAAATGGCGAATGTTATCGGGTGCTTCCACTTCAAAAACAATCCACATGCGGTCTTTATTTATTCGTGAATGAACCCGTGTCAACTCCCTGGCGATCGAATAATACCGACAGAGTGAATCAAGCATTTCTCCAAGATTCCGGCAGTTTAAAATGATGTTGCCAAAAATCCCCAGACTGCGTGGGTCTGTATGTTCACCTATTTTTAAAGCAAAAGCAGGATCATCCACCATGGTATATATCGATTCATAGAGTTGAAAGGCCGGCCAGATGGGTAGTCGTTCATCAGAATAATCCAAACGACTCCGTTCCAATCCAATCGCTTCTTCGAGTTTTTCAGGCGACACTCCCATCTGTACAACCAATTCAAAATCATTTTTAACCACAGCAGTGGAGACTGTCGGAGACTTTCTCATGGCGTTACCTGTTTTGTCTTTGGATGATGGATACAATTAAATTGTCAGATCACTGCATAAGCCTGGGACAAAAAGCCATCGCTCCTCTGTATATAATATTTTACGATCTCAATTAAATAGATATTGATCTCAGGAATTGATGGACAAGCCGCATGCTATCTTGCGTAGAGAAAAGACTCAATAGAAAAATGATCTTCATTTCTCTATTGAACGATCGAAACCACTTGTTATTTTATACGGTTTACCGCTAATGGGGGACCGAAGCCCATGATAATTAATTTCGATGATATTTTTAGAGATTTCAAATATTTTTGGAAAATAATCAGGGGGACGTTGTATCATTTGAGTCTTTTAATATGAATGACTCAAATGATACAACGTCCCCCTGAGTTTGATACTGTTTAATTAATAATGTTCAGTTAAGATCTCAAGGTTAAAATCAGCTTTTTACCAGAGGTTTGAAATCAGAGTAGATCTATAAGTGTCTATTATTTTTAGGAAAATATTTATAGTTGACAAACTCATCAGATGAGTAATATGAGTAACACATGGCATTACATAAAGTTCAAATCCTTTTGTTCATCTGGAGAAAAAATGGCAATACCCATTCATAAGGTTACAGCTACCGAGGCGATAGTTGAAAGTTTAAAAGAGCGGCTCTGTTCGGGTGAATTCGGCCCCGGTGATCGTTTGCCGAGTGAACAGGATATGTTGAAAGAGTATGGTGTTAGTCGTTTAACGTTGCGGGAGGCTTTGGCTCGTCTTGCTGCTGTCGGTATTATTGAAGTACAGCACGGGAAAGGGGCATTCGTAAAAAATTCAATTAGTATTCCGGCGTTGGGTAATGTTCTAATTCCGATGTTTCCGCAACATGATATAAATCGAATGAATGACCTGGTAGAGGCTCGGAACCTAATCGAATCTGAAATTGCCGCTAAAGCAGCATCAGTCCGAACCGATCAGCAGATTACACATCTGGAAAGTTTGCTCGAAATCGATCTCAATATCATAAATAATGTCGAGCTGTTTGCCGAGCAGGATTACGCATTTCACCTCGCTTTGGCGGAAATCGCCGGGAATCAATTTTTTCTGGCGATGTATCAGGCTCTTTATCGGCAGATTCGTGCATTTTTGATCCAATATGCTCTGAGTCTTGATGACCGTAAAGAGGCTTTGGAAAGGCACACCCCCATTTTAAAAGCAATTATTGAACGAGATATAGATGCCGCAAGACAACTTGCACGGGAACATGCCAGCATCTGTGCTTCATATATTAATGAAATAATAGATAATAAGGAAAAATAGATATGAAAAATCAATTGGAATCTTTGCAAGAAACCCTATTAATGGGCCCTGGACCATCATGCGTATATCCAAGTGTTTACCAGGCATTGGCCAAACCAACTATCGGGCATCTCGATCCGTCATTCATCAGTATCATGGATGAAATAAAGGACTTTCTGCAGCAGGTGATGCAAACCCAAAACCGATTGACAGTACCCATTTCTGGGACGGGTTCTGCCGGAATGGAGACCTGTTTTGTTAATTTAGTTGAGCCTGGAGACGACGTTTTAGTCTTGATTAATGGTGTTTTTGGTATGCGGATGGCAGATGTAGCTGGCCGGCTGGGTGCTAATGTAGACCCATTGGAGTTTGAATGGGGCACACCAGTCATACCGGCAACAGTTAAGGAAAAATTAAATGAGAAGACCTACACGATTGTAGCCGTTGTACATGCTGAAACATCAACTGGAGTTCGTAATCCGGTTGCTGAAATTGCAGATTTGGTTCGGGATACCCCCTCTCTTTTCCTGGTCGACGCAGTTACCAGTCTTGGGGGAATTCCTGTGGAAGCTGATACATGGCAAGTAGACGCTCTTTACAGCGGGACCCAAAAATGTCTTTCTTGTCCTCCTGGATTAGCGCCGATCAGTTTTTCTCAACGAGCGGTTGATAAAACATTAAATCGTAAAAGCAAAGTCCCCAATTGGTATCTGGATCTATCTATGATCATTAACTATTGGGAAGGAAACACCCGCGCTTATCATCATACCGCTCCGATCAATATGTTATATGGGTTGTATGAAGCCTTACATTGTGTTTTAAGTGAAGGGTTGGATAAAGTATATGACCGTCACCAGCAGAGCCACCTGGCGCTGGTTAAAGCAATGGGTTCACTGGGAATCGAAATGTTAGTTGATCCCGCCTACCGACTCCCCATGTTAAATTCAGTCAAAATACCTGATGGTGTGGACGAGGCAAAAATTCGACAACAGCTCCTGGATGACCATCAAATTGAAATTGGCGCAGGTTTAGGACCATTAGCAGGGAAAATCTGGCGAATTGGTGTGATGGGGCATACAGCAAGAGTTGAAAATATTGAGCGACTGGCGAAAGCTTTGGCATCCTGCTTATAAAACCAATTAAGGATTGACTGATATGAAACAAATACAAGAACCATCAAGAGAAATTCCGGTTCTGGCTGAAACGGATGTACTTGTGATTGGCAGTGGTCCCGCAGGGCTTTCGGCAGCATTAGCCTCTGCGCGGGAAGGGGTGGATACAATGCTGATTGAACGCTTTGGCTGTTTTGGTGGGAATATCACCCAAGCCATGGTCGGGACGATCTCCTGGTATCGAAGCAAGAAAACGGTTGAATCAGGAGGAATCGGTACTGAGTTTGAACGCAGGGCAAAGGAGATGAATGCCAGCCACCAGGATCCTGAAGGTGATGGCGAATTGCTTGACACAGATATGTTTAAAGTTGTGGCTGACAGACTTGTGCAAGAAGCGGGTATCGTCCCCATTCTGCATTGTTATACCGTTGGTGTGATCATGGAAGATAATTCAATCAAAGGGGTGATCACCGAGAGTAAATCAGGTCGGCAGGCCATTCTCGTAAAACGGGTCATCGATGCGACCGGTGATGCCGATATTGCTCACTACGCTGGTGCTGCCTGCCATCAGGAACCTAAAGCTGAATTAATGGGAGTGACAACCAGTTTTGGTTGTAGCGGTGTGGATGTGGATGAATTTCTAGCGTATATCAAGGCCAATCCGTCTAATTTGGGTGATTGGGCATCAGAGACCACGGGTAAGGAGGATGAAATATTCTCGACTTTCATTTCGGAACCCTTCGAAAAAGCGATGAAAGCAGGTGAAATTCCTGAGGGAACAACAATCCTGGGATATTGGGATGCTTTGACCGATGCTGGCGAAGCCCTTAATATCAATGTAGCACATACCCTTGGTATCGATGGTACAAATGTTCAGGATCTTACGAATGCCGAGATGGATGGACGCCAAAAAGTTATGATGGCGGTGGCGGCATTGAAAAAGTACACCCCCGGTTTTCAAAAGGCCCGTTTGCGCTCTTTGAACTCCTCTTTAGGTGTGAGAGAGACACGTAAGCTTGTCGGTGAGTATGTATTGACCGAGGAAAATGTAAAAAATCTGGCTCGGTTTGATGATAGTATCGGTATATTTCCTGAATTTTTAGATGCTTATGGAGTTGTGACAATGCCAACGACCGGGCGATATTTTCAGGTACCTTACCGAATTTTATTACCAGAGCGTGTGGAGAATCTTCTGGTGGCCGGTCGTAGTGTGTCAGCAGACAAAATAGCCTTCGCCGCTACCAGGCAAATGATGTGTTGTACTGTAACGGGCCAAGGTGCAGGTGTGGCAGCAGCGATCTCGGTCAAAGAAAATAGCAATTGTCGGCAGGTTGATCTGCTAAAAGTTCAGGAAGCGTTGAAAAAGCAAGGTGTCAGAATTGGATAGACACCAGAGTGCTAGATAACTATGTCTAAGGAGAGGAGTTTATGACAGAGAGTTCCAGTAAAAAAATACCAATTTATGGCATTACCATATTGACGCTGTGTAATATGTTCAACTATCTGGATCGCAATATCTTCAATTCACTTGCACCCGTAATCAAAGTTGATCTTGATCTCTCCCATGTTCAAATTGGGCTACTGGCGAGTGCTTTTAATGTGATTTATGTGATCGCATGTCCGATGATGGGACTTCTTGGGGATAAATATCAACGTCCCCGCATTTTGTCTGTGTCGGTGTTTTTCTGGAGTATCTCTACTACGTTTGCAGGGTTTGCCCGGGGGTTTTGGTCAATGGCAGTTGCCAGGAGCTCGGTGGGTATTGGTGAGGCGGCCTATTCAAGCATTGGGCCTGCTCTGATTGATGACTATACACCCAAAGCATGGAAATCCAGAGTAATGGGTGTTTTCCTGCTGGCTGTCCCCGTGGGAAGTGCGTTGGGATATCTGCTCGGCGGAGTCTTGCACGAAACTGTCGGCTGGCGGCATGCGTTTTGGGTGATCGGGACACCAGGACTCATACTCGCCGTTTTAACCTATTTTATTCGGGAACCTAACAAAAACTTGGGTCAAGATAAAGCGGACTTTTTTCCCGAGTTAAAGAGCAATGTCTGGGATCTACTGCACAATTCAACCTATATCTTCGCGGTTGCGGGTTATACTGCATTCACATTTGTTGTGGGTGCAATGAGTGTCTGGATGCCGGAAATTATGGTCAGTGCGAAAAATATAAGTTTGCTCAACGGGAATCTACTTTTTGGTGGCATAACGGTAGTAACGGGTATTATCGGAACATTTATCGGGTCATACTTGTCAGATCGACTACTTAAAAAAACCGATCGAGCTCCGATCATAATCTGCACAGTATCTATTCTTCTCTCTGTCCCTTTCGCTATTGCAGTATTATTGGTTGAGAATAATACGCTGTTTTTTGTAATGCTTTTTATTTGTGAAATCTTTCTGTTTATCAATACCGCCCCAATTACCATTGTTCTTTTAAATTCGGTTCCTGTGGGACAACGCTCCATTGCCATGGGACTGTCTGTGCTGGTCATGCATGCATTGGGCGATGCGATCTCACCACCTTTAATTGGGTTTTTGGCAGATCGATCAAACATCCTTGCAGCAAGTATTTTATTACCGATTGGACTGGTGGTTGGGTTTATTTTCTGGGCAATTTGCTTTCGCGTTCAGAAAAATCAAATACAGGCGGTATAACACGTTATATTTATAAAAAATGAAAGATCTCCATTTGATTTTGAATAACGGAAGAATAAAGGTATGAGACATATAAAAGAGACCGCTAGAACTGTTCCTGTTATGGCTGAAGTTGATGTTTTGGTTATTGGTAGCGGACCCGGGGGGCTTTCTGCGGCTTTGGCATCTGCCAGGGAAGGTGTAAAGACGATGCTGGTTGAGCGATATGGCTGTTTCGGGGGGGTCATAACCCAATCAATGATCGGGACGATTGCCTGGTACCGGTCCAGCGTTGAAACCGTTGATGCCGGTGGAATAGGCGTTGAATTTGAACAACAAGCCAAAGCGGCAGGTGCCAGTAACTCAATTTTTCTCTATGAGGTCCTGGATACTGAGGTTTTCAAACATATTGCGGATAAAATGGTACAAAAGGCTGGGGTTATCCCAATGCTTCATTGCCATACGGTGGACGTGATTATGGAAGGTAATGTTATCAAAGGGGTGATTACCGAAAGTAAATCAGGTCGGCAGGCTATTCTGGCCAAGCGAGTTATCGATGCAACCGGGGACGGCGATATTGCCTTTCGTGCTGGCAGTGCCTTTCATATGGATGAAAAAGATAAGTTGGAGGGTGTCACTGTTAACTTTGGTTGTAGCGGCGTCGATATTGATAAATTTCTTAACTATACGCTTGAGAAACCCAATTCGATTACCGACTGGGGAAATGAATCTGGAGAGAAAGAGGAAGCAGAATTTAGTACCTTCCTGGTTGAACCTTTCAATAAGGCTAAAGAAGCGGGAGAGATGCCCAAAAATGTTCGTATGGAAAGTTATTGGGGCGATTTTACGGATGCGGGTGAGATCCCAAATCTTAATGCGATCCACATGAGCAATTTTGATCCAACGGATGTCATGGACCTGACTCGGGCAGAAATGGAAGGTCGTCAACAGGTGATGTGGGCTGTGGCTGCTCTCAAAAAATATACTCCGGGGTTTGAAAAAGCGCGTTTAAGAACTATTGGTGCGTCGCTAGGGGTGCGAGAATCGCGTAAGATAATTGGTGCTTATGATTTGACTGAACATGATGTTTTGAATCAGGCTCAATTTGAAGATTCCATCGGCATCGTCCCAGAGTTTTTAGATGGCAACAACATGGCGATCATGCCGACAACCGGCAGGTATTTTCAAATGCCATTTCGCTCGCTTCTTCCCCAGAGCGTAGAAAATCTTTTGGTCGCTGGTCGATGTGTGGCTGGAGATAAAATATCCCACGCGGCGACCCGTCAGATGATGTGTTGCACCGTAACGGGGCAAGGTGCTGGGATTGCGGCAGCTGTCTCTGTTAAAGAGAATGTAAGCTGTCGCCAAGTAAAGCTCTCTAGTGTTCAAATGTCTTTGAAGAAACAGGGTGTTCGAATCAGATAAGTTACGTGAAATCAGAAGATTGATAGTTGATGCAATTGATACTTGGCATTCAGATTCTTTTCACAGGTTATTAACGTTATTCATCAACATACGTCTAAATGAAAAAAAGACCGGAAGAGCGTTTACAATTTTGGGGTTGGATACTGTTTGTTAGTTGTGCCATTTGCTATATTGCTTCAAGCCTTATAAGTGAAGATTGGGTTGGACTACTAGGGGGAGTTCTCTTTCTGAACGCCTGTTTTTTATTTATGCTAGCCATCTATTTGAAAGGCCGTTCTAGTGAAAGCAGGTCTGATTCCATATCGCAACGACCTATTGACGAGTAACTCATATTACTTTGATTAAAATCCAACAGGCGAAAAATCTTATCAGAGATTTAAATAAATAGATCAGATTAAAATCTATCTCTTAAGCAGCTGTATTCTCCTTCTATAAGGGGCACCAACAGTTTTTGATAACGGTGAATTTTGGAACTACCAGATTTCGATTTTCTGTCGCTTTTTTCCGGTTCGAGGGGCTGTTTTCGGCATGGATTTCAATCCGCGTATCAGCCATTGTCGGGTTTCCATCGGATCAATTACCGCATCGACTTCAAGATAGGATGCGGTATTATTGGCTTTACCATGTGCATAAGCACTTGCCACGATTTGATCAAATAGCTTTGCTTTCGCTTCCGGTGTTGGTTCAGCCTTTAACTGCTCTTTAAACCCTAGCCTGACCATCCCTTCCAATCCCATGCCGCCAAATTCGCCCGTCGGCCAGGAAATGGTATAAAAAGGACGATGGAAGTTACCCATAGCCATGGCCAGCGCCCCCAACCCATATCCCTTTCTCAAGACCACATTAAATATAGGAATATCGATATTTGCCCCATTTATGAGCAGCCGGGAAAAGCGACGAACCTGCGCCTGTTTTTCTGCTTCCGGCCCCACCATAAAACCGGGGGTGTCCATTAAGACAATCAAAGGGATATCAAAAGCATCACAAAGTTGAACAAAACGGGACGCCGTATCAGCGGCTTCGGCATCGATCGCACCGCCCATATGCTGGCTATTGTTGGCAACCAGTCCAAATGGCTTTCCTTCAATCCGCACAAAAGAGGTAACCATGCCAGCGCCAAACTCACTCCTTATTTCCAGTACAGACCCAGTATCAGACACTGTTTCAATGATTTTGCGGACATCATAAGCGCGCAGCCGATTTTCCGGAATCATCGCTCGCAGTTCCCGCTGATCAGCACATGACCATTTATCTAAAGATCCTTGAAAATAAGAGAGATACTGTTTTGCTTTCTCCACCGCCTCCGTTTCATCTTCAACAACAATATCGACAACACCATTAGGAGATTGAACCTCGATGGGACCAATTTCTTCCGGTTTGCAAGTTCCTAATCCTCCCCCCTCAATCATGGCAGGTCCTCCCATGCCGATATAGGAGGTTCGGGTGGCAATAATCACATCGTTACATCCCAATAGCGCGGCGTTTCCGGCAAAACAGACCCCATTGACAATCCCCACCGTTGGAACCAGTCCACTTAGCCGGGCATACTCACCAAAAGTTTTAAAATGAAGCCCTCCCACTGCAAATACGATCTGGTCTATATCATTTGTTCGCCCGCCACCCCCTTCAGCAAAAAGAATCAGGGGGAGTTTTTTTTCATGGGCCAGATACAGCATTCGGTCTGATTTCTTATGGTTAAAAGCACCTTGAGTTCCTGCCATTGCAGTATAATCATATGACATAACAATACAGCGACTGGCGTCATCATCAAACAGGTCACCATTAACCGAACCGATTCCCGTAATCAAACCGTCAGCCGGACTTTTTTCTATCAGCTTATCGATTGTTTTTTGGCCCCGCTGAGCGGCAACAGCAAACGCACCGTACTCCATAAAACTATCTTGATCAACCAGATCGGCAACATTCTCTCGGGCGGTTCGAAATCCCACACTATGACGTTTCTTTACAGCCTTTGGCCGGGCTTCATCCATAATGATCTGATAACGGTCCAGGGTCTCTTGCAAATCAGGTCTGATTGTATTCAGATCGATGGTTTCCTGAACTTGGCCTTGGGTTGCTTCAATATCCATGGGTTCGATAAACAGCAAGGGAGCCCCCTCATTAAGTGTCTCTCCGACAGACGCGGGCAAATGACGTACGACACCACTAAGATGAGATTTAATCAAGTGTTGCATCTTCATCGCCTCAAGAATCGCAATAGATTGCCCCTTATAAACCTCATCACCTTCGGCGACTTGATACTCAACAACAGTCCCTAAAATTGTTGTATTAATCGCAACACAATTTTCCGGTACTTCATGACCCATTTCTTTTACCTGTTGATCAAGACGCCCTTCAGCTAAATTACCTGCATCTGTAAAATATTTACGTTGGTGGCTGTCTGTATCTATGCGAAGCAGTTCGTCAAGATGCTCTTCAATGAAGCGGGTATTTATGCGATTGCTTTTGACTTCTGGATTCGTTAACAAGGACTGCAAAACGGGGATATTGGTTGTGATACCATCAATCCGAAACTCGCACAGTGCACGGTAGGCTTTGGCAACCGCTTCAGAATAACTCCCCTCTTTGGAATGGACAATCAATTTTGCTAAAAGGGAATCAAATCCCGAGTTCGTTTGATAACCTCTGTAACCAAACGTATCCACCCGAATACCGGGTCCCATTGGCACATCAAAGTTTACCAACACGCCACTTGAAGGTGATACAGCGCCGTTCGGTTTCAATTGTTCCATGTTAATCCGTGATTGAATCGCATACCCTGAAGGCAAAACAACTGCCTCTTGATCCAAGCCCAATTCCGCAAGTGTTGCCCCATTGGCAATACGAATTTGAGTTTTCACCAGATCAATGCCCATCACCTCTTCAGTGACCGTATGTTCAACTTGAATCCGAGGATTCACTTCCAAGAAATAAAAACCACATTCTGCACCTTTCTCTTCATCTACCAAAAACTCAAAGGTCCCCAGACTTTTGAATTTGGTATGCTTTGCCATCTTGACTGCCGCATCGGTCAGCTGTCTCCGCATCTTATCTGACAAAGTGGGACTGGGGGCGACTTCGATCATCTTTTGATTCTGTCGCTGCAGCGTACACTCCCTCTCCCACAAATGCGTAATTGCCCCTGTTCCATCACCCACAATTTGAATTTCAATATGGCGGGCTTTTTTAATTAGGCGTTCAGCATAGAGATCTCCATTACCAAAAGCAGCCAGAGCTTCTGATTGACAGATGTTGAATGCTTCATCGATCTCAGAGAAATCATACACAGCGCGCATACCTCTACCACCCCCACCAGCAAGCGCTTTGATCATAATCGCACTACTACCACCCAGATGGTTAAAAAATTCTTTAACCTCCTTTAGACTTGTCGCACCGGTTGAACCTGGCAAAAGGGGAATATCACATTCCAGCGCAAGATTGCGGGCTTGGCTTTTATTTCCGAACAGTTCCAATTGGTCCGCTGCCGGCCCAATAAAAGTAATGTTCTTCTCTGTACAACGCTCCGCAAATTCGGGGTTCTCACTCAAGAAGCCATAACCTGGATGAATCGCTGTACATTCATTTGCCAAAGCCGCCTCGATAATATGATCGATATCCAGATACGCTTTGACACCTCGCCCATTCAACACATGGGACTCATCACTGATGCGCGTATGAAGTGAATTCGCATCGTCTTCTGAATATATCGCCAGTGTTGGTATATTCAATTCTGCTGCGGCCCGCATAATACGGATCGCAATTTCGCCACGATTGGCGACCATGATCTTCATTGTTGTACCTATATATGTATAACCCACTCAGATAAACGGGGCTCTTTATTGTACTCGTTTGACGAGTACAAATATCTTTGAAATTACAGAAAGTTGTGGAGGTTCTTCTTATTGATTTTGCCTGTGTCGGTCAGTGGAAGTTTCTCAATAAATTTGATCACCGGAACCTTATAAATTGCCATGTTTTCACGACACCATGAGATTAATTCCGCTTCCGTTATTTGACCTTCATCACTGGTCTTCCTCTGGACAAAAGCGATGGGTATCTCACCCTTTTTCTCATCGCTTTTTCCCAACACTGCACATGCTTCTACAGCAGGATGCATCGCCAGTAACCCTTCAATTTCTGTTGGAAACACGCTCATTCCTTTTGTTTTCAGCATCTCCTTAGTCCGTCCCAAATAGTGCAGATAGCCTTGTTCATCCAACATACCGATATCACCCGTATGCAACCAGCCTTCAATGATATCTCTTTTTGTTGCTTCAGGATTCCGCCAATATCTTTTCATTAGTGATGGCGTTTTGATAGCGATCTCTCCATCTTCTCCCAGCTCTTTTAACTCTCCGGTCTGAAAATCAACAATTTTCAATTGTGTGCCGGGCATCGGTAAGCCGCAGAACACAGGCTTGGACTTTAAATCCATGTCATCAACCTGCATTCCCATTGTGAATGTGTCCATTGTATGTGTTTCCGTCATACCATAGGCCGATTCCCTCACGGTTACACCTGTCAATGCCTCCCAACGCTTGCGAATATCAACATTCAATTTGGTAACGAATGATGAAACCGATGTAGAACGGAGCGAGCTTAAATCATATTTATCCAAATCAGGATGGTCCATTATTTCCAATAGACTGTCGACCACGCCAGTCAAACCCATTATTTTGTAGCGATCAATTGCAACTAAAACAGCTTCTGCGTCCCACCGTGCCAGCAGAACTATTGGCATATTGGCTGCTATGGGCGCCAAAAGACCGCCAATTTCGCCGGCAATCCAGAATACAGGGAAGTAGCTGAGCATAGAACTCCCCTCAACGGTATTCTTTGTCGGGTCGTATGCAGTGGCGATCGCAGCGGCAAGGGTATACAACATATCCCCTTGTGTATGTTCGCAACCCTTGGGCATTCCTGTAGTACCACCGGTATAGTTGAGCACGGCCAAATCATCCAGACCCACTTCAACCGCCGGATATTCAGGACTCTGCTCTTCCAACATGGTGACAAAGTCGATTGAACCTGGACAATCGGGTCCGGCTAAATCAAGACCTGTCGGAATAGGTATTGTTGGGGTCTCAGGCAGATAAGTATTTGTTCCGGTTGTGATAATAATTTCTAAGCTGGTCTCATCCTTCACAGAATCCACCATAGAATACAGATGGTCGAGTACCAGGATTATTCGTGGTTCTGCATCATTCAACTCATGAACCAGTTCTGCCTTTTTAAACATTGGATTAACAGGCAGACAAACACAGCCGCATTTTAAAATTCCATAAAAGGCAATGATGAATTGAGGACAATTGGGCAGCATGATTGCAACACGGTCCCCCTTTTTCAGCCCACTGGACACAAGATAAGATGCAAACTTATCACTGAGATCATTGAGCTGGCCAAATGTCAGCTCTTGCCCATAGTAGATAATACTCGCTTTGTCAGGAGTTGCACCGGCCCAGAGTTTCAAGTATTCTGTCATTGGGATTTCACCCAAAGGGTACAACGGTTCCCTTAATATATTTTCGGGCCAGTTTTTATTCCATAGTTCTTGAAGCCTTTCCAAATAAGCTTTTTCGTCCATTATATTCTCCCTTTAACTCGAATTATTCCCGCAACTGTTTGCAGGATCGATCTGCATATGAAAGTTCTAGTTTTAAAAACGCTGGCATATCCAGCAGCTGGACTTTATCACAGATACTTAACAGAAAATCACGACCCATTGCGTCGATATGCATGAGCCCTTGTAGTGAGATTGAAACCGTTTTACCCTCACGGAAGTGTTTTTCACAAAGTTCCCGCAGAGCGGGTAGGGAATTTTGATCAACATTCCCATCAACACGTATTCGTACCGATCCATCCTTTTCGGTCATTTCATGTATCCGGACCAATGTCATCTGTTTGGCTCCCTATTGAGTGATTCTAAATTCATCGGTAATAATGGCTGTTTTATTTAAATTTCTCTTTAGTAAACATCCTTATTGACAGTTCACTATTCCAATGATGTTTTACAAGGCTTTACCCATCGTTTTTTTTCTAGCGATATTAATTCACTGGCATATATAGCAAAGGTTACACCATGTTTCAATTAAATATTTTTATCCCATTATTTCATAGTATTATAAATATTTGTGACTTCAATAGGTGATGAAATATGTGGTTTAAAGGGCTTTATACCACTCTAGGTGCTATATAAAGCCCTTTAAAATTGACAGAAGTTGTTTATCTGAATAAACTGATTGCCTGCAAAGCAGTTTATTCTAGAGGGTTTTTCTTTTATGTTGATAGTAGATTGAAGAATATTTAGTGCTGATGACTGAATTACAAACAGCGATTGGTTAATTTTAACTTGAAAGATATATGAAAAATAGTTTCGAAAAAACAGTTAAACAGTTCTCAAAACAGGAGCAGGGAATCCTAGCATTGGCCGGACTATTTATCGGTGAATTTTCGGTTGACTGGATCATTGAACTTTCTGAGAAAAAACCCTCAGAGGTTATATTAGCCCTTGAGAACGGAGTACTATCAAAGGTATTGACTAAAACCCGGCCAACAAAATATCAATTTATCAATCGTAAAACAGAGACGGCATTCAACCAGCTTATTGCACAGGATAAAGTTTCATCATTTCGTCAAAAGGTAGCTGAAATTATTCTAAGTGAAGTTAGCGAGGGTGATATTCAGCCCCAGGAATCAACTCGCTATTTACTGGATGTCCAAAACAATCTGGAAGGGTGTGAGGCACTTTTTCATACCGGTCTTCATTATGCAGAAAAAATTGATAACCAAAATGCCCTTAGATGCTTCTCAAAAGCCTTGGACGATCTCATCATGCTGGATGGAGACGATTCAAACCTACTCCTATTCAAAACAACGACTGAGTATTGTAAAATTGCATATGGTTTGGTTTCTACAGAGCGTATATTCTCCATCATCCAATCTGCACGGGAAAGAGCCGCAGCTGTAAACAACAAACCCTGGCAAGCCTTACTAGACATGAATCTGGCAAGGGGACAGTGGATTGTCTCAAATCATGAAGAGGCAATCAAATATTTTAAGAAAGGGTGGACAACTTTCAAGGAGCTGGATGATCCCCAACTGACAAAATCCGCGGTCAACTTCTCCATTTTTTTTCTGACCTGGCAGGGACGTTTCAGAGAAGCGGCTGAAACCTATGAAAAAGCCCGTGTCAATGTTGAGAATTATACCGGCAGTGGCTTTTTTCTTTCTGCATTCAATGCATTGGGATGCTGCTATATTCACATTGGGCAGGTTAGCCAGGGGTTTGGTGTTTTGGATGCAATTCGCCATCGAAGTATTGAGAATAAAAAACCAGCTGTCACAATCACATCGTTATTAAACATGTCATCTTGTCTACTGATGTTGGGCCGAGCGGATGATGCTCTTCAGTTAATCAAGGCGTCTCGGAAACAGACTGTGGAAGATATAAGTAATCAATTTTTTTATATCTTCAGCCTGCTTGAAGCATATACCTACTATATCAAGAAAGATTATAAAAAAACCAAAAAGCACCTGCTCATCTACCTTAAATACTGCTCTAGGCTAAAAGTTGCCGACACGTTTTTTGGATTCACTTTGTCGTTATGTTGGGCAATGGAACAGGAAGTTTTTCCGTCGATTGAAGGAATCAATCTCAATGATGAGATCAAACGATGTTTGAAGCTTGAAAATATCCTGATGAAAGGCATTGCTTATCGATACAAAGCACTACTGCTGCTGAAAAAAAAGGGACTCTCCCCTGAAATTTCCCAAATGCTTCAGGCATCGCTGGACTGTCTGGAAGAGTCAGGTCATGTAATAGAAACAGTACGGACAAGAGTCGAATTTGCCAACTTTTGCACAATGCGCAAACAAACGGCTAAAGCCAAACAGCATCTCTTGGCGGCTCGTAAGATTATATTTGGAATTGATACTTCGTTCGTTCCGGAGGATCTTCAGTTTTTGGTCGAAAAAGAACTCAGTGAACGCAACCTTTTAAGAGCTTTCCTTGACCTGTCCCGGGTAACTGTCACTCAACAAAATGAGATTAAGATGATTCAACGCATCATCTCTATCGCCAATCGTATCACAGGCAGTGAAAGGGGCGCTCTCTTCATCACCGCGGATGATTCCCCTTCTAAACTACAGCTAAAAGCCGCTCAGAACCTTACAGAAAACGATGTGCAGGATCCGGGATTTAAAACAGCAAACAAAATGATGGTGAAAGCCCTATCTACAGGTGATGTTCAGATTAGTAAAACAAAAGGAAATACAAACATGTTGGATCGAACAATGATTCGTTCTCGTATTTGCATCCCTTTTTCAATAATGAATAACACCACCGGTGTTATATACCTCGATAACCGTCTGTTCGAGAGCCATTTTTCTGAAGCGGATTGGGAAATTCTTTCATATTTTGCTGCGCAAGCCGCCATTGCGATTGAACAGGTAAGAGCCTATGAAGAGATAAGCAAGCTAAACAAAAAACTTGAAGAGGAAAAACAGTACTATGAGGAGCAGTTCAATGAGAACGTACATTTTGAGGAGATTATCGGTCAAGGTGCGGCAATCAAAAGTGTTCTGAATCAGGTTTCCATGGTTGCAGCCAAAGATACAACCGTCTTGATTCTGGGAGAAACCGGCGTTGGTAAGGAACTGATCGCCCGCGCGATACACAAACACAGCACAAGAAGCGAAGGACCTTTCATACGAGTTCACTGTGCGGCCTTACCCCAAAGCCTAATATCCAGCGAACTGTTTGGTCATGAAAAGGGAGCTTTTACTGGCGCCACCCAGAAACGAATCGGACGGTTTGAACTTGCAAATTGCGGAACAATATTTCTAGATGAAATCGGAGAGATACCCATGGAGTTGCAGATTAAATTATTAAGGGTTCTTCAAACCGGCGAATTTGAAAGGGTTGGCGGTGGCATTACAGTTAAATCAAATTTCAGACTATTAACTGCAACCAACAAAGATCTGGGTCAGATGGTAAAAGAGGGGAAATTCAGAGAAGATCTTTATTACCGCCTGAACGTCTTTCCGATTACCGTACCCCCCATAAAGGAGCGAAAAGAGGACATTCCTCTGCTGGCACTCTATTTTTTAAAACGGTACGCCCAGAAGCTGGGCAAAGCGGAAAACAAAATATCAACCGAAGAGATGGAAAAATTAACCCAATATGAATGGCCAGGGAATGTCCGGGAACTGGAAAATGTAATTGAAAGAGGCACCATCCTCAGTGTCGGATCTAGCTTTATCGCACCTGAACTCGGCACAAGTTCAACAAAATCTAGCGAACATGCCTTTTTATCATTTGCAGATAATGAACGTGCCTATATTCACAACACTTTGAATAAGACCGATGGCAAAGTCAAAGGTCCTGGGGGTGCCGCTGAATTGATGAAAATCCCCGAAGGCACCCTGCGCTCAAAAATGAAAAAACTAGGGATACAACGAAGGAAAAGGTGAGATGAAGCGCAAGGCGTTGCCCACCCTACTTAGTCTATTGGCAAATTGATGGTAGATTTAGGTCTACTATGAGACTTGCGCTATACTCTGGAATGGCTTAGACTTGGCTTGTCTTTTCAGAATCTCTCTTTATGTCAAATCAGAGTGGATTATATAAGCAGAAATTTATCTATAATCCGGGAAATGTGAACAGGAGAACAGATGCTGGTTTCGAGTATGGGTATGCGTTTTTTTTTCAAAGTCCTTCTTGCCAAAGGTTTGTCACTTCAGGAAATCGAACAATCAACTGGCATTATCAGAGCTGAGCTTGACAATCCCCGATACAGAGTACCCATGAGTCATTTGAATAAGCTGGCTGAAATGAGCTTTAAAGCCACCGGGAATCCTGCACTGGGTCTTCATTTGATTAACTCCGCTGACGCTTCTATTTTGAATCATACGACAGTGTTATTCATGAATTGTGATAATTTGAAAGAGGTTTTCAAGTACTGGCTCCGTTATGCTAAGTTATTAGCAGAAGGCAACGAAATCGAATTGAGGGAAGCAGAGCATTGCACGCTTAGTTATACCAACACATCTCATTATCAAGCCGACTGGATTCCGGAATTTAATTTGATCAATGCTGTGATGTTCTGCAGAAAGTGGATTTTTAAAGATTTTAAACCACTGGAAGTCCATTTTCAACACGCGGCTCCCAGTTATGCTAGGGAATACGAAAAAGCATTTAAAGTACCTGTTATATTCGAGCAGGAACAAAACGCTTTAGTCATTAGTAAAAAAGACCTGAATCGCCCAATTCCTCAAGCCAATCCAATCATAAAAAAAATGCTGATTGAGCAGTCAGATGCCCTACTCAGCGAACAGACACAAAAGAAAACATATGATGAGCGCGTACGGGTCATAATTAAAAAAAATATCTCCACCCGTAATCTAGATATCTGTGCAGTCGCTTCAGAGCTACGAATGCACCGAACAACGCTATACCGCAAATTGAGTCAGGAAGGAACCTCCTTTACGGCACTATTGGAAGAAGTTCGACAAAGTCTCGCACTCATCTATATTAACCAAAATATTAGCAATCATCATATTGCCAACCGGTTGGGTTATTCAGAACCCAGCGCGTTTCAAAACGCCTTTAAAAGATGGTTCGGTAGAAGTCCAGGTGAATACCGACTTTATTCAGACTAATACATTGCTATACATATAATGCCAATAAGTACCAAAGGGGACGTTGTATCATTTGAGTCTTTTAATACGAATGACTCAAATGATACAACGTCCCCCTCACCTTTCCTAATTATTTGTAAACTTCAGTCTTTTTGCAAGATTATGAAGGTTACTGCGATGCATACCCAGATCTCTTGCCGCAGCAGACCAATTCCCATTATTTTTATGTAGTGCCATCTTTATCTGTTGTTTTTGAAAATCTCGGGTGGCGTTCCGTAAAGAAGTTTCACTTTGTAAAGGTAGGATCGATTCGTGATTCGGTGTCAATTCAGTCTCGGTATTTCTAGCAACAAAATCTCCCAAGTGTTCAGGCCGGACATTAACTTGTTGGCCTTTGTGAACTCCGGCAGAAGCTTTCAAAATAGCTCTTGATAACATGTTCTCCAGTTCTCGTATGTTTCCTGGCCAAAGATAACTATCCAGGACCTTCATGATATTACCTGTCAAGCAAACAGAACCTAAACCCAGGTTACGTTGAATACTATTACAAAAATGATCCACCAGCACTGGAATGTCCTCTGGTCTTTCCCTCAAAGTGGGTACATTAATCGGGTAAACATCCAGTCGGTGGAATAAGTCGGCTCTGAATCTTTGATTTTTTACTTCCACCCAGAGATTTCGATTGGTAGCGGCCAGTAACCGCACATCTACATGAATTGTTTTATCTGATCCTATTCTTTGAATTTCTCCCTCTTGGATCACCCTCAGCAGTTTGGTCTGCGCAGGCATGGACAATTCACCGATTTCATCCAAAAAAAGGGTTCCACCGTCGGCGGCTTCGAACTTACCCGCTCGGTCTCTATCAGCACCGGTAAAAGCTCCTTTTTTATGTCCAAAAAGCTCACTTTCCGCTAGGCTTTCCGGAAGTGCTGCGCAATTCAGATAAAGCATAGGGCCGTCCTTACGTTTGGAGGCATTATGTATTGCTCGAACAACCAGTTCTTTTCCAACACCCGTTTCTCCTAAAACGAGAATATTAAAATCGGATTCTGCTACCAGCATAATTTCTTGTTTCAAATTCTGAATTGCTCTACTGTTGCCAATAATTACATTACCCCTCTGCATCTGAATGTCCCGCGTCAAATCACTGGTAACACGACTTTGTTGTTCAGCGCTCGGCTCCAAAGTTTCTATTAGATTTATGGTCTGTAATTGGGCCGTTGCTAGTGAAACAACTGCTTTCAGAACGCTCTGATCGAGATCATCAAAAGCATGAGGATCAATAGCATCAGCCGTTAAAACCCCGATTAACATATTATTTGAAATAAGTGAACAACCCAGGCTAGATTGAATCTTCTGTGAAATGTTTTTTTTAACATCCAAGAGGCCGTCAAAGGGATCTGGAGGTAAGGAGTTGGCTTCAAACCGAACCGGTTCTTTCGATTGGCAGATAATGTTGAATCGAGGGTAATCTTCGCAAATAAATTGTCGGTTCAAAGCATCCAGCGACAATCCCTTTGTAGCAACCGGGATGAGTATATCATTTTTAAGATGTAACAAGGCCGCAGTATCATATGGGATAATACGATTGACTGACTCCAGGAACCTTTGATAGCGATCCTTTTCACTAAGCACTGCAGTCAGATCTGTAGCCATCGCTATGAGGGCTTTCATTGTATCCATGTTAACAATTTTACAACATCGTTATCATATTCACAACTTATAATGTTATTAAAATGTAAACACTCATTCTATCATATTGTAAATATGAATAATTTCTAGGGGCATGGTTCTTGTAGTAAGTTGGATTGCTTTATTATTTTTATCTCATCCTAATAATTGAAGAAAAAGACACTAATTTATTATATGGAGAAAAAATGGAACCGCTACAGATATTGACAGATGAGCACGAGCTAATTCGAAGCTATCTCAATGACACGAGTGTTGCCCTTTACCAGATGAGTAATAATAAGTGGCCGGAAAAAGAGTTTTTCGAAATGGGTGTCGAATTTACAAAATCTTTTTCTGACAAGTTCCACCACTATAAAGAGGAATACATCATGTTTCTAAAACTAGCCCAGAAGAAGAAAGGTAGTATCGATAGTGAAATAATGCTTTTACGTGATCAGCATGAAAGTGCCAGAAACTTCACGATTGGAATTTCACGCTCTCTTGATAAATACACACAAAAAGATAGTGTTCATGCAGCAGCTATTGCTGAAAACCTGGGTTATTATAATCTGTTACTCAGACAGCATATTCACCGGGAGGATCACATTTTCTATCCAATGGCACGTGAGTTGTTCACCGAGTCTGAACAAAATGATATGTTGGAAGATTTTAAGAAAGCAGAAGAAAAATTCCAACCGGATTTCGTTGGAATTAGTAAAGCAAAAGTTGAGAAGATGAGCGCTCTATTAAAAGAACAATTTGGCGACGAATATGAAAGCAGGCTTGAATTTATTACTAAAATTCATAAGTAACATGGTGTCATATGAATAGATTTTTGATTGCTAAATCTTCTTTTTGCAAAGTGACTGACTTATGATGATTGCTTAATCAGATATAATTAGTGGGGAGACGTTGTTTAAATGCTTAATTTGGTTGTTTAAACAGCGTCACATAGGGTCCATGGGAATGGAAGGGAACAGTATCAGCGAGCGATGCCTATTTCACCAAACTCTGCTAGGATTAAGATACTTGACTGAAAACGATCTGACCTAGATTATTGAAGGGTATCGTAATTCAATTCAATCAAGCTCTGCCATTATTGCAAAACAGGCATTATCCAAAATTCAACAATCCAGAACGCAGAATCAGAACTATGGTTATATAAAAGTAAGTATCAAAGAACCGTTTAACTCGCTTTATTTTACCCCTTCGGTTTCCTTGCGGTCGAATCTGGATGACTCAAGTCAGAATATGAATTTGCAGTGTGTATCTGTCCCTGATAAAAACTGGACGTTTGAACTGTCCTGGCAGTATCTGAATGGGAATAAGGCCACTCAGATATCATTTTTTCAATAATAGAGGTTACAACTTTTTTCAAACTATAAAAATAATATAATAGCATATAGAGGATTACCAACATGCAATTAAAATCCAAAGCGATCATTACTGCCGCCCTTACAGGGGCAATTCATACACCAACCATGTCCCCCTATCTCCCGATTACCCCTCAACAACTCATTGACGAAATCCTTGCCGTTCATGAGGCAGGTGGCGCAGTAGCACATCTTCATGTCAGAGATCCAGAAACGGGGACTCCTACAGCAGATCAGGACCTTTATTTAGAGATTGTGACTGAGGTGAAAAAACATTGTGATATAATCTTGTGCATTACAACAGGTGGACGATTAGGTGAGCCAATAGAAAATAGAGTTAAGGTGGTTTCTGCTTTAAAACCTGAATTAGCATCGCTAAATGCAGGGTCATTAAATTTTGCTCTTTTTCATATTGTGGACAAGTTCAAGGATTGGAAACATGAATGGGAAAAAGAGTACCTTGAAGGTACCGAGGATTTCATTTTTCCAAATACATTTAAAACCATGCGTCAGTTTTTATCCGTATTTAAAGAAACGGGAACCAAACCGGAGTTTGAAATCTATGATGTTGGGATGATAAATAATCTGGCTTTTTGTATTCAGGCGGGTTATGTCCAAAAGCCAGTATACTTGCAATTTGTTATGGGAATATTGGGTGGTATTCCTGCCACAACAGAAAATTTAGTATATTTAGTCGAAACCGCTAGAAAGGAAATAGGCGATTTTGAGTTTTCGGTGTGTGTCGGTGGAAAAAACCAGATGCCACTATGTACACAGTCGCTTATTATGGGGGGTAATGCACGGGTAGGTTTGGAGGATAACCTGTACATAGAAAAAGGTCAGTTGGCCAAAAGCAATGCTGAGCAAGTGGCCAAAATTATTCGGATTGGTCGGGAACTTGGAATCGAACCAGCAACACCTGGAGAGGCTCGACAAATTCTTGGCTTAAAAGGTTGCAAGTAAATATATTTGTTCTTAGCTGGAATGTATCAATGGCCGATCAGTGCCATTTGCTCTTTTTCATTACCGTTTTTTACTTAACCGGTAATGAAAAAATGAATGTTGATCCGTTCAGCCCTATGATAGAATAGTTTAGAATATGGTGTAAAAAGGGGACGTTGTATCATTTGAGTCTTTTAATACGAATGACTCAAATGATACAACGTCCCCCTGAGTATTGAAATGTAGTGATCAGCAAAAAGAACCAAATAAAAAAGATAACCAAATTCTAGTGTGGCACATTTGGTGACGATGGTAATAACTGAATTTATAACAGACGACTAGATTTCTGTTTCCCTTTAAAAACGGGGTATAAAGAGAACATGTAATTCTATTTCAGTATTGACAAGATGTATTACGACCTATTATATATATCATTTGAACTATAAAATAGGTTATATGAACCACATAATAGGTCTATCATGTTAGAAAAACTATTTGGAAGTAAGTCAGCAGAAATGTTGTTTTATTTTATGCTGGTTTATGAAAAGGGATATGCCAGAAAAATATCAGAGGTATTCGGTATTTCATTAAATTCTATTCAAAAACAATTTCTCAAATTTGAAGAAGCTGGAATCTTTGTGAGTTTTTTAGAAGGTCGCACTCGGGTTTTCCAATGGAACCCCAGGTATCCATTTTTAATAGAATTAAAAGCGCTGATTAGAAAATCGTATGAATATCTTCCTGATTCAGAAATAGAGAAATATTTCAAATCAAGAACAAGACCCAGACGAACAGGCAAGCCACTATGAAAAAAATATCCAAGCAAACCTCACTGAAAGAACTGGCCCTAATTGTATGTGATTGTTTAAAACAAGATAAAATTGATGCAGTATTAACTGGTGGAGCTGTTGTTTCAATTTACACATCAAATAAATATCAGTCTTTTGATTTGGATTTTATCAGCTATGCAAGCTCAGAGAAAATTACAGCATCACTTGCAAAAATAGGGTTCAAAAAAATGAAAGGACGTTATTATTGCCATTCTCAGTCTGATTTTTTTGTAGAATTTCCTTCCGGACCTATTTCCATTGGTAATAAACCAATAAAGAAATTTAATGAAATATCCACAGAAGATGGCTTTCTTAAATTATTAACTCCAACCCATTGTGTAATGGACAGGCTGGCAGCTTATTATTATTGGAATGACCAGGAATCTTTTGACCAGGCAATTATGGTTGCTAGAAATTATGAAATCGATATTGAAGAAATTAAAGCATGGTCTGAAGAAGAACAAATGGTAGTAAAATTTGATTTTTTCTTAAAAAACATCGCATAGAAATTCAAACCGCTCGATGAAACCTCACATCCTTGCAAAATGCAGTATATCCAAATTGACCAAGGAGAATTAGTGCCATCTTTTGCTAGATATTCATTTCTCAATTACAATTCCTGATCCACACGACCGCGTACTAAAACCATTGCCTCAGCCATTTTCATTTTCCCTCCAAATCTAGTCCAAATACTGAATGAGTAGAAATATCAACGGAAACGTATCAAAACCTATTAGCTGAAGCAATAATAATGCGAACCGATATCGTCTTAACTACTTTTCGTGCTTATATCTTCTATTGGTCAAGGATTAGGACTAAAAAAAATTAGTTGATACCTGAAAAAAGTTGTTCTTAATAAATACGCCCCCCTAAAAAGCATTCTAAAATTTATTCAACAAAAATCCGAAAATAATATTATTTTCTTGTAGAAAAATGAATGAAACGAACTCTTATGAATCTGCATCCAATTCTTATTCTTAGATTCAATTATATAATGTAATTTTGACGAAGTTGTCGTAAATATTAGTTCGATATCTTCAGTCACTTTTAAAAAGAAGGGTTATAAAATGAATCAAGCATTCTCAAAGATTAAAGTGGTCGATTTTACTCAGGTGCTGGCCGGGCCTTTTGCCACACAGCAACTGGCTCTATTGGGTGCGGATGTTATCAAGATCGAACCCCCCGGTTTCGGGGATCAATCCCGTCTGGTCGTTTCAGAAAAAAGCAAATGGGAACCGGTTTTGTTTCTTTGCGCCAATTCCGGCAAGCGGTCGATAACAATTGATTTGAAAAAACCAGAATCAAAAGCGATTATTAATCGTCTGGTGGAAAACGCTGATGTGATCATTGAGAATTTTCGTCCAGGGGTTATGGAACGACTGGGTCTTGATTACGAAACGATATCAGGTTCTAATCCCGGTATTGTTTATTGCTCTTTATCGGGATACGGGCAAAAAGGGCCTTACAATACTAATGCGGCTTTTGATCCTGTAATCCAAGCTGAATGCGGCTTGATGAGCATGACTGGTTTTCCGGAAACGGGTCCGGTTAGAACCGGTTTTCCAATTTCTGATACAACAGCAGGTCTGATGGCGGCTTATGCCATTTCCAGCGCATTGTTCAGACGGGAAGGATGTGGTCAGGGGCAATACATAGACGTCTCTATGCTGGACTCGATGATTACGCTGCAGAGTTCATCCATTTTTACCTATCTACACACCGGAATGAAGCCGGCGTTAGAGGGAAACGGTTCCCATACGGGTTTACCCACCATGAATACATATCCAACCCGGGATAATTATATTCAAATATCTTTTTATTCAGATGCCCATTACAAATTAATGTGTGAGTTAATTTCCCGCTTGGATCTGATAGAAGATGCTCGCTTTAACTCGGTGGCAATGAGGCAGAAGAATGCAAGTGCTTTGACGGATGAAATTAAATCGGCGTTTGCTGGAAAAGATACGCAGACCTGGCTGGAGCTTTTTTTGGCAGCAAAACTTCCAGCCGGCATGGTTAGAGATGTAGAAGAAGTTGTTAACCACCCCCAGCTCGAGCACAGGGATCTGATTATGGAACTACCGCCGCTGTCTGGATCAGAAAAACCTTTTAAAACTGTCGGTACAGGATTTATGACTAACGAGGGAAGTCCTGCCGGAAATCGCCGACCCCCCGATTTAGGCGAACATACTGAAGAAATACTCGCAGAATTGGGGTATCAAAATGAGGAAATCAAAGAATTTATGGATAAAGGTGTTGTCTAGAAATTCATTTATTAAACTTTCTGATCCAAATGATCAATATGAAAAAAGGAGCTTTTAAATGACAGAACCTGTTCTTATTTATAGTGTAAAAGATCAAATTGCCCATATTATCCTCAATCGTCCAGAAAGAAGAAACGCACTTAATACAAGTCTGTGTGTTGAATTAGGCAAGGCCTGGACGCGTTTTCAAAACGACCCCGATGCACGCGCAGCCGTCGTCAGTGGTGCGGGTAAAATATTTTGTGCGGGTGCCGATTTGGGACTCGATTTGACAATTGACGCCTTATATAAAATATTACCGGACAATGGTTATGCGGTTCGAAAGCCGATTGTTTGTGCTGTGCAAGGGGGTGCCTTTGGAGTCGGTTTTACGCTGGCAATTAAATGTTGTGACATAACTGTTATGGGCGAGAGTGCCACCCTGTCTTACCCGGAATCTAAAATTGGTACACTCGGAGGAATCGTTGATCATTCTGCGGTAATGCCTTTTAAGGTTGCTCTGGAGCTTACAATGACGGGTGAACCGATGTCTTCTTCACGGGCCTATCAATTGGGTCTGATCAATAAAGTGGTAAAAGATGAAGAGATTCTTGAGGAAGCATTTCGGTATGCACGTGTTTTGGCGGGAAATGCGCCGATGGTTCTTGAAGCACTTAAGTATTGCTACTACAAAACCCAAAACACAACCAAGGATGATCATCAAAGAGATACAGCGCGTCTGATTAAGCCTATTATGGAAAGTGAAGATTTCAAAGAGGGTGTGTTGGCGTTTATCGAAAAGAGAAAGCCAAAATTTATTGGAAAATAATTGAAGGGGACACCGTGAAAGACAATAAACTGAGTTGGCGTATTAAACTTTCTTTTGGGGTGGGGCAATGGGCTGAAGGCGTTAAGGGCTGCACCTTCAGTATATTTTTATTGTTCTATTACATTTCGGTTCAAGGACTTTCTGGAACAATGGCTGGGACCGCAATGTTAATTGCTCTTTGCTTTGATGCTTTCAGCGATCCCTTGATGGGATCTATTTCGGACAGATTCAAATCCCGATGGGGCAGAAGGCACCCTTTCATGTACGGGGCTGCCATTCCTTTTGCTGTGTCATTTTTTTGTTTGTTTGTTCCGCCAGACAATTTAAGCCAAAATCAACTTTTTGTCTGGTTTGTCGTATTTGCCATATTGACCCGGTGTTTCCTGACCATTTACTCAGTACCACATATGGCAATGAACGCCGAACTCACTAGCGACTACACCGAGCGAACATCACTTTCTGCCATACGGGGTTTTTTCTCGATTATCGGATTTCTTTTTGTTGCAGGCAGCGGTTTCTTTTACTTTTTTCGAGCGACACCTGAATTCGCTAATGGGCAGTTGAACCCCGCAGCCTATCCGGCTTTCGCCTTGGTTTTTTCGATTGCGATGGTCATTGTTATCTGGCTTTCCGCTATTGGTACGCATAGTGAAATTCCAAAACTGCCACAAGCCCCCGACGATGTTCAGAACCTATCGTTTTTTCGGTTTTTTAATGAGATAAAGTGCGCTTTGAAGATTGGCTCTTTTCGAAAACTTTTTGGCGCCGCTTTAATTATGTATACTATTGTTGGCACGACTCAGGCGCTGGCTTTATATTTCTATACCTCTTTTTGGGGTATGACATCGAAAAACGCCGGCATCGTCATTATTGCGGGTATCCTGGGAATTGTATTCAGTACTATCTTTGTCAAAAGATTATCCCTTTTTATTGGAGAAAAAAAGCAGACGCTAATGGTAGGTATAGTCTGGTTTCCTCTGTTTTATACCAGTATCATTTTGTTGAGATTGTGCGGACTCCTCCCTCCCAATGGCCATCCTTCAATTGTGCCCCTTGTTGCAATAACGCTGGCTATCGCCTCTATGGGTTTTGGTGTGTTCTATACCGTAACGACATCAATGATTGCAGATATTACAGATGAACACGATCTTGTCTATAATGTTCGGCAAGAGGGAATCTACTACGCCGTATTCTCCTTAATGGTCAAAGCAGGTACCGGCCTTGGTGGTTTCATAGGTGGCATTATTATCGATGTGTCAGGAATGTCTGGTATGACAGATCCATCCGTTGCGAATTCGGTTGTACTGAACAGACTGGGATTGATCTTGGTAATTTTTCCGCTTATCGGTGCTGTTATATCGGTTTTCACTGTACGGCATTATAATATTGATCAGGTAAAACATGCACACATTCTGGAGGAGCTCAGACTACGTAGAATATAAAACCTTGGCTGGACACCGTGAAAATATTTTGTTTATAGGGCTAAAACCCCAATGGCGCATGTCTTGTGCGAGAATGGTTTTTGCCTTTTCCGGTAAAATGGTTTCGCCTACATATATTTTTTAAATTCCCTTAACACCCACAATCACAGGTTGCATTCTCTTTACCATTAATCCAAACACTTATAATATAAGCAGCACAACCGACCCCGGGATCGACCATTATCGCCTCTGATTGACAATTGATAACACAGGCACCACATTCCATACATCCATCAGGGTCCACAAGGCTCGCTTTACGGTTTTCTATTTTGAATACTTGGTGTGGACAGACTTTTTCACACATTCGACAACCGACACATCTTTCTGGTAAGTGTTGAAGTGTTGTAACCCCCTTAAGGTATCTAATCTCTTTCATTTCTTATTCTCCAATTCCAAACTATTTTTGTAATCGTCGCACATGCTTATCAATTAAAAGGCAGAGACCAGCCATATTGCCAACGCACTAGCTGTTGCAACAGCTTGGAATGGCATTGCCCGCTTCATCTCTTTCTCCACTCCAGATGGAGATGTAAAGGGTGTAGAGCCTGTAAAATTCATGGCCAGATAAGAACTGAGAGCCGTTGTAAATAAAACCAGAGGAATCAGCATTTCAAGCGATAAATTGTTAATAATCCCAAAAAATATCCCAAAACCAGCGACAGCACCACTAATGATCCCTTTAAACGAGAAGGCTCTGCCTGGAATCCAAGGTAATAGTACCGGTGTTAAAATCGTTCCTGATATGATCCCAATAACTCCAGCTAGCAATGCCAGTAATCCTCTGGACCACATCTGTTGAACCGAAAACCAATCTGGACCAATGCCGGACAGAATAAACAGGGCTATAAAGGTTAATAGAGCAGGTTTTAGCAACATTTTAAGTTCGACCGGAACCAGAACAACTCTTTCAAGCATTGAAAAAGTCACTTTCCGCATAGCATCGTCTGACTTCTTTCCGTTTGCTAAATATTGGGGAATATCTCCGGCCCGGACCGGCCCCCAGGTGACATTAAACCCACACCCTTTTTTAACCTTGTGAGCAGCAACACCTGTTGCTGAAAGCTGAGGCAAGATTAAGCTTCTGTGTTTGACTATTTTTTCAAGCCCTGAGGATTTTACACGCTTGATAACCTCATCTGTGGCAAACGTTCCTTTACCCGCAGCACACCAGACATTGACCCCAAATGTTTCTAAAACCAGTATCCAGGCATTAACCTGAGTCAAGTTCTGGCGCAGGTGATCAAAGCTGAGCTTATAATTAGCAGAAACCAATACCGGAGATGATTCATCAGGATTTCCAACTCCATACAGACCCGGTGCTACTTTATAATCATTTCTTGAGATGCCACATCTGGCATTAAAGGTACCCAGATGATCTTTAAATTGCATCGGACACTCAATAATCGGAACGGGTCCGGCAGCCGTTGAAACAAAGTCTTTCAGGAAATGTTGGGGAATATAGCCGGGACGATCCAATACTGATATATCCTGGCTCGAAAGAGCAGGCAGACAAGCTATCTCATCGACTTTATTTTTTTCATCTTCACTACCAATTAAATCCACCGGATTTGAGGATGAAGGACCTCAACATTTCTCCGAAGATGAGGAGGGTTTGTCAGACGGTGCAAAATTGATTTTATTCATAATACCATTTTTTTAAAAAGAAGAATGATTGTGTGACTTAAAATTATAGTAGAGTGCTGATTAGCTGTAAATGGTTTTCGTTACTCCCACCAAATAAATGTTTTCATCAATCTTTCATAATTCTCTTGAGCCAAAGATTTGATTAAACCCGCCAGTCTTGAAAAGTCTATATTAACAAAGAGAGCGCTTGAGAAGATGTGAAAGATAACAAATAGCAATTGCTTTCATTAATTTCCAATGGAGATTACGATTGTCCCCAGCCTTTGTTCTGTCTCGACTCTTCGATGAGCTTCTGCAGCTTGCTCCATTGGATAGACTTTATCCACGATTGATTCTATTTTGCCATCTTCAATCATTTCTTTAAGTGCGATTAATTCTTCTTCCCTTTCTCCTGCAAAAACAAAAATTGCGGTCTTATTCGTGAAATTAGATGTAAAGGCAGACCTTAGCATGTCAAATAAACGTGGATTTCCCTTTAAATAGTACCCTTTTGGATTCAGTGTTTTTATGCATCCAGCATAGGAACTTCGCGCAACCATATCAAAAATCACATCAAAGGTTTGCCCACTTTTTGTGAAATCTTCTTTCGTATAATCGAAGAAATGATCCGCACCGATCCGACGCAGCATATCCTCTTTGATCGAGCTGTCAACTGCCGTCACCTCTGCCCCCATTGCTTTGGCAATTTGCACCCCAAATATGCCGATACTGCCACCGGCACCATTAATTAATACTTTATCCCCGTTTTGAATATTCGCTTTTCTCATAAAGTGTAGTGCATTCAGTCCGCCTAGAGGTACCGCAGCTGCTTCTTCAAAACTCAGGTTATTTGGTTTCGGCACAATCGTGTAGCTGGCCGGTAGGCAAATATACTCGCCATACGCACCCATCCGAAGTTGGGCAGATCCAAAAACTTGATCTCCTTTGGTAAACTTTGAAACGTTTTTGCCAACAGATTCGATTTCCCCTGAAAAATATCCCCCCAATACTTCTCTCTTTGGTTTTATAAGGCCCATCGCAATTCGCATCGGTAACCAAAACCACTTCACCGGAAAATTGAAACTTCGTAGTTCACAATCGGTTTTCGTTGCTTCTACCGCATGAATTTTTATCAAGACTTCATCATTCTTGGGAGCAGGTTTTTCCACTTCTTTGAGCTGTAGAACATCCGGCGGTCCGTATTTTTTGTATACAATCGCTTTCATGAGTATTCCTCAATATTTGCTATTATTTCCGTTTTAATCCAAAAATAAATAATACGATTTTAAACCGTTTTGTTATGATATCGTATCATCCAATAATTGCAACTAAAGACAGATATGCAATTACGTGGAACCCGGTCTGGACCTCAAGGAACAAAAACGACGCCACCTGATAAAAAATGAGGCATTATCCATTACAGGAGCTTCATGTCACTCAAACAGCTAACAAATCAACTGGGCTTTAAGCTATTTAAACGAATGACCCGAAAAATCGTTTTAACCACCGAGGGAAAAAGGCTGGCTGTGATAGTAAGGCAAGCACTAATTAATATTGCAAGTACCATAGAAGATATTTTGGAGGAAGAAAATGGCGGAACCGTTACAATTAGCACGATTCCATCGTTTGCCATCAAATGGTTAATACCCAGAATAGGGCATTCTGTCTAAAAGAGAAATCTGAAAAAATCAGAATCCAAAAAGTGAAGGATTGGCTGCTGGAAGAAACATGTCGTTAATGAAAGTAAATGATTTCTTTGGGTTATGATTGCAATCACGTGCAAGAGGGGGACGTTGTATCATTTGAGTCTT
>Ga0307989_1000118_pt1 | contig 58341 bp, 55 predicted proteins | sample EllFjometagen185_FD_203164 | JGI IMG/M metagenome (GOLD analysis project Ga0307989, IMG submission 203164) | Marine microbial communities from Ellis Fjord, Antarctic Ocean - #185 | ecosystem: Environmental > Aquatic > Marine > Unclassified | place: Southern Ocean | collected 2014-10-08 | reverse complement strand
AAAATACTTTGTGTTTGATCTATATGTTTTAAATACCAAGGTGCTTCATTTAAGATATATCGATATTTCTTTTCCTTTTTCTGCACTTTAAAATGACGACTGATCGCCTCATTAGACTTTAATGACTGCTTTTTTATGTTAGGTAACTGTTTTTTATACTTTTTTGAAAATTCATCAATCGGTGAATTTTGCCAAAGAATAAATATTGCATTTTTCCATTTATCCCCTCCTTTTTTACAACTATGTACATAAAGTTTAACAAGATCTATGTTTTCCTGAATCCGGGGTATTTCATTGAATAGTCTCTCAATTGAGTAGATAAGCTGATTTTTATTTTGATAGTTTTGATAGTTTACTACTATAGTTCTGCCCAATTTTTCTATTGGGTATTTTTCACTGAGTTTTAATGTAATACTATTGATAAATTTTAATGCCTGCTCCCTTTCTCCTTTTGCCAAAAGATAATTAATATTTTCATTAATCACCAATGGCTCCATATTCGCATTATTATGATTTTTTGTTATTATTTTTTTAAGTGTTATTTCAGCCCTTCCTAAATTTTTGGAAATAAGATACTTCTTATAGTCATAATAGTCTTTGACAGCTAAATGATTTTTTACACTATCGAATATATCTGAACTCAATAGTTCATATTGTGTTGCTATTTTGTTCTCTTTAACCATCATTTTTTTAGTCATTCCCGATATTGAACATATCTGGCATAGTAATAATAAAGTGATAACTAAAAATCGAAAAAGCTTTCTATTTTTATGTATAAATGTGTACATATCTTTCATTATTTTTAATATTATTTTCGTACCGTTTCGGTTTTATCATTCATGCTTTTTTATCGTTTCTGTAATTCAGAAACTCAGTAACTTAAGCCTCTTTATTTATTAAGCTACCTAAACCAAATGAAAAAAATAAAATTCAGACCTGGAGACAATAACTACCGCTGGGATGATGTCATTGATAGCCCTTTTTTGAAGAGAAATATTGTCACATTTCCATTTGAAGGTGTAAAAAACCCTGGATTAGTTCGGCTTAAAGAGAGGTTTTATGATCTATTTTTTTCAAATGAAAATCAGAGTTATATTACCAGAAATTACCCTGTTAATATAAATAGGACCAAAACGCAGAAAGCTGAATACCAAAAAGATACTACGCTAATAGGAAACCAACGTCAAATCCAGTTTAGCACTTCAAAGCTTATTGAGAGGCTTATCACAAAGTTTGAAGAAAACCCTCAGAGCCTTTTTGAAGAGGCAGCAAAAATGCATGAAATTTGTCGATTGGAAAAATATTCAATTTCAAATATTGAAGTTTTCAATACAATAGATAGTTGGGAGAGTTTTATTGATTTACTAAGATCTTTATCAAACAACCAAAACACACTTCGATTCGATCTTTTGATATCAGCAGTTACCCAGTATGCAAAGCTCTGTTCAGATTAATGATTCTTCGGCGATAGACTGCCAACTAATAACCATTTTTTCGAGGAATTTTATTGACCGAGGGGAAATAGAACCTTGGGGAATTAATACAACATCCCCAAAGTCAACTATTTTTAGATAAAAACAGGAGTGGAAATTTATTCTTTTTCTGTCTTTTCTTCAGGTTCTTTTTCTGTTTCTTCAGTTTCAACAACTACGTCTTCTTGTTCTTCGGCAGCTTCTTCCGGAGGTGTCTCTTTAATAGCTTCTGCAACAACCTCTTCACTGCTTTCTGTTTCTTCCGCTTTCAATTCTTCTTTGACTTCTTCAATAGTTGCTTTTTCAGTGACTGATTTTTCATTTTTGCTATCTTTATCACTTAGACCAACCATTTGAATTAATGCCATATCAGCATTATCACCAAGCCTGTTTCCAATTCGATAAATTCGGGTATACCCGCCATTTCTATCTTCATACAACGGTCCATACTCATCAAATAATTTTTTCACTGCTTCTTTCGACTTAACATAAGCTAATACTTGTCGCCTAGCATGCAAATTATTCTTTTTTCCTAAACCAATCATCTTATCGAAATACTTACGCATTTCTTTGGCTCTTGTGACAGTCGTTTTGATTTCACCATGCTCTAATAAAGATGTTACTAAATTTCTCATTAGTGCTTTTCTATGGCTGGTTGTTACCCCTAATCTCTTTCCTGCTTTTAAATGTCTCATTTCTCTAAACCTGATCGAAAACTCTTATTTCAAATTTGTCACTATGTATATCAATTATATGGGTCTTATCCCATATTAATAATTTAATGACCCTGATTTATCCCTTGTGCTACTGTTTTCGAAGTGTTCAAGCTTCATCCCCAACGTCAGTCCCATTGAAGCTAAGACCGTTTTAATTTCTTGTAGTGATTTCCTACCGAAATTTTTTGTCTTTAACATTTCAGCTTCTGTCTTCTGAACTAAATCTCCAATTGTATCAATTTTTGCATTTTGAAGACAATTTATGGATCGGACCGATAGTTCAAGTTCGTTAACGCTTCGATACAAATGTGGATTTTCGTAAGCTTTTTCTTCTTCTTGTTCCTGATCCTGAATCGGTTTTATGGCATCCTCGTCAAAATTAATAAACGGATTTAGATATTCTCTCAATATCTTTGCTGCATATGCCATTGCATCATCAGGTTTCACACCCCCGTTTGTCCAGATTTGAAATTCCAGGCTTTCATAATCAGTTTTCTGGCCAACTCGTGTATTGGTGATTTCATATTGTACACGTTTGATCGGTGAGTGATTAGAATCCATGAATATTGTTCCCACCGGCAAATCTTCGTCATTATTATCTTCTGCAGACACGAAACCCCGGTTTAATCTGACAAACAGAGTCATTTCAACAGTTGCGTCTTGATCCAGATGACAAATTACATGATCTGGATTCATGATTTCTACCTTTCCAAACGTAGATATGTCTTTGCCAGTTATAACTTTGGGGCCAGCTCCAATCAGTTCGAGTATAATGTCTTCTTCTTCATATTGCCTTAATTCAAGTCCCTTAAGATTCAATATAATTTGTAAAACATCTTCACGAATTCCTTTCAAAATTTCGAATTCGTGTGATACACCTTCCATCTTCACACCATAGACGGCGCATCCCCGGAGCGTTGATAACAGAACCCTTCTCATTGCGTTTCCGACGGTTACTCCGAACCCCTTATGCAGAGGCTCAAGAATAAACTTCCCGTACTTTTCACTAAAAGACTCTCTTCCAACTTGCAATTCTGTTGGGATTTCAAGCCCTTCCCAGTTCTTCTGCAATATATTTCTATAATTTTCCAAATCGGTTACCGTGAATAAAGCTCGACAATAAACTGTTCTTGAATTGGAATCGTAATCTGATCTCTTTTAGGTAATGCAACAACTCGCCCGCTGAATTTATCCTGGTCGATGCTCAGCCAACTAGGTATTCCTTTGCGATCAGCAGATACCAGTGATTCCCGAATAAAAGCAATCTTCTGACTCTTTTCTCTTATTAAGACAACATCTTCAACCTTTACTTGTGCTGAGGGGATGTTGTTCTTTTTACCGTTAACCAAGATATGGGAGTGTTTAACCAATTGCCTGGCTTCACTTAATGATCTGGCAAATCCCATTCTGAATACGATATTGTCCAATCTTCTTTCCAAAAGGATTAACAAATTCGAACCTGTCTTTCCTCTTTTCTTTGATGCTTTATCATAGGTTAATCGAAACTGCTTTTCCTGAACTCCATAAAGGCGTTTCACCTTCTGTTTTTCTCTGAGTTGTGTTCCGTATTCCGATTGTTTACTTCTTCGTCTGCTGACACCATGCTGCCCTGGAATATTTGGTTTTGTTTCCATTGCGCATTTATCGGTGTAACATCGATCACCTTTTAAGAAAAGCTTTAACTGTTCTCTTCGACATAGTCGGCAAACAGATCCTCTATATCTTGACACTGTTGTTTCTCCGGTTTTGTATCACAAGTTTTATATATACCTTGCTTACTTTATATTCTTCTTCTTTTGGGAGGCCTGCAACCATTATGGGGTACTGGTGTTGTATCTCTAATCTGGGTCACTTTCAGTCCTGAACTAGCAACTGCTCTTAAAGCAGATTCTCTTCCACTTCCAGGTCCCTTGACTATGATTTCAACTTGCTTGACACCATGTTCCATTGCTTTTGAAATTGCGTCTTCACCAACGATCCTTGCGGCATATGGCGTACTCTTCCTAGATCCTTTGAAACCGTGCAGCCCTGTACTTGACCAACTGATTACGTTTCCTTCTGGATCAGTAACACTTACAATCGTATTGTTGAATGTAGCACTAATATAAACCTTCGCCTTTGGAATATTCTTCTTTTCCTTTTTCTTACCGCTTTTTTTTCTGACAGCTTTGGCCATTTTTATTTCTTCCTACCTAGTATGTTATTTCTTTCTTCCGATCGACAATTTTCTTGGACCTTTTCGAGTTCTTGCGTTTGTTTTCGTTCTCTGACCGCGACAAGGCAGACCTCGTCTATGTCGGAGTCCTCGATAACATCCTAAATCCAGTAACCTTTTTATGTCCATACTAGTTGAACGTCTAAGATCACCTTCAACTACAAGAGTTTGGATTATCTTTCGAATTTTTCCAACCTCTTCCTCACTTAAGTTGTTTGTTCTGGTACTCTTGTCAACTTCTGCTTCTTCTAGGATTTTATTGGATACACTCCGGCCTATACCAAAAATATATGTCAACGCAATTTCAATGCGCTTATTAGCCGGCAGGTCAACCCCTGCAATACGAGCCAAACTTCCCCCTTTTAGCCTTGTCTTTGTTTATGACGTTTATTTTCGCAAATTACCCTTACTACACCTTTCCGTCGAATCACTTTACACTTCGGACAGATCGGTTTAACCGATGCTCTTACTTTCATCGCTCATCTACGGTTGAATTTTTTCATTTTCCTCCAACTTGACCTTATTCTTAACCTTTACCGAATTTGTTCAAGTTGAAACCAAACATTAACTGTAACATCGTATTAATTATTACGCAATATCAAAATTCACACCGACGCTTTTGGTGAAATATTTTTGACATATATACAACACTACAACAATGTTATTGAATACATATAAGGAATTTTGATCACCACCAATTTTTTATTTATTTGATTTTTCTTAACTCAGATAAATAAATATTTGCTTTTTTTACCATCCCATCTTCTGTTACAAAACGAATTCCTTTTGTAACAGATTTTTATTGGGTTTATAAAAACCCAAATTCTCATTGATAAATTTTGGATTTTCCAATCCGCAATTATTTTATCAATTCATCTATAGTTTAAAACCTTTTTCGTCGTTTCTTTTTACTCTTTTTAATAAATCCGTCGTAATTCTGATTCAGCAGAAAGGTTTCTATCTGTCCGTTTGTATCGATTGCAACACCAACAACAATTAAAAGTGCGGTGCCGCCAAAATAGAACGGGACATTAAAATAAGTGATCAGTATAGTTGGCAATACACAAACCGCGGATAAATAAATCGCTCCGCCAAATGTCAACCGCTGAAGAACATTATTCAAATATATTGCGGTTTTTTGCCCGGGTCTTATTCCGGGTATAAATCCACCACCTCTTTTGATTTCGTCTGCAATTTTTACGGGGTTATACTGTATCGCTGTGTAAAAGAAACAAAAGAAGAAAATCAACATCACAAAAATCACATTATACAATAGTCTACCGGGAACCAGATTTTGTCCCATTCTCTGAACCCATTCAATACTGGTAAAACTGGTAATCGTAGCTGGAAACATTAATATTGATGATGCGAATATCGGAGGAATAACGTTCGCTGAATTGACCTTTAATGGTAAATGGGTGAACTGTCCGCCAAAAACTCTATTTCCCTGTTGCCTTCTTGCGTATTGGATGGGTATTTTTCGATTAGCTGTTTCTACGAAAATCACCGCCCCAATCACTGCCAAAGCAATGATTGCAATCAACAGTATAATAAATATTGTGAGTTCCCCAGTCTGAAATAAAGCGAAAGACTGTAAAGACGCAGTCGGCAATCCAACAACAATACCTGCAAATATAATCAAAGAGACGCCATTACCAATGCCACGTTCACTCATCTGCTCGCCCATCCACATCACAAACGCAGTACCTGCAGTCAATGTAACAACTGTAATGAACTTAAAGGCCCAAGTGTTGATACCTGCCAATACAAGTCGATTCCCGTTAAGTCCTGCACTTTCCAATGTAGTCGCAATCGCAAATCCTTGAATTACACTTAACAAAATTGTTCCATACCGGGTGTATTGCGTAATCTTTTTCCTTCCAGCATCACCTTCTTTTGATAGTCTCTCAAAATATGGAAAAACAGCTGTTAATAGTTGCATGATAATTGAAGCACTAATATAAGGAATAATTCCCAGTGCAAAAATGGTCATGTTTCTGAAGGCCCCACCGGAAAACATATCAATGTTTCCGAGCAACCCCTTGCTGTTTGCTTTAAAAAATTCTGAAAGTGCAGCACTATCGATACCAGGGACGGGAATATGTGCCCCTAAACGGAACACAACCAACATCGCCAACGTAAAAATAATACGCTTTCTTAATTCCTCAATTTTAATGATATTTTTTAAGACTTCGAGCATATTATGCTAGCTTCCAATTATCGAGGTTGTCCCTCCGGCATCAACAATCTTCTTTGATGCAGAAGCGCTAAATTTATGAGCTTCGACTTTTATTGCTTTTTCAATCTCACCGTTACCCAATACTTTTAAAGGAAGATCGTTTTCACGGATCAAACCTGCGCCTGCAAGAACTTCCTGATTGATAATTTCCCCAAAGTTTATCTTTTTGCTATTGGTAATATCATCAATATTGACAATATTAAATTCTTTGCGAAAGATATTTTTGAAACCTCTTTTTGGGAGTCTTCGGTGAATTGGCATCTGCCCACCTTCAAACCCGATTCTTCTTTTACTACCGGATCTTGAATTTTGACCTTTATGACCCCGACCACTAGTTTTCCCGAGTGTAGAACCAGCACCTCTTCCGACACGCTTTCTATTTTTATTCTCAGCACCCGGTGCGTTTTGTAATTTATGTAGCATTTTTCCGTTATCTTTTATCGTCGTTATTATTACAATTATAATCTTATAAAAGCTACTAGATTGTCTAATTACGCTTCTTCTAACACAACGAGATGAGGTATCTTGTTAACCATTCCTCTAATCGCAGGTGTATCTTCCAATTCACGTTTGTGATTGATTTTCCTTAAACCGAGACCCTTTAAAATTTCTTTTTGCTTTTTACAATAACCAATAGGGCTCTTTACCTGCTTTACGCATATTTTTCCGGCCATAACAACTCTTTAAAAGTCAATTAAACAAATCTCTTCAATAGGCTTATTCCTTCTCTCCGCAATCTCTGCGAAACTTCGAAGTTGTTTTAAGCCATCTATAGTTGCACTTACCAAATTGTTTACATTTGCAGATCCCAATGCTTTAGCATTGATATCTTTTACCCCAACAGCATCCATTACAGCTCTTACAGCGCCAGATGAGATAATACCACTTCCGGGAGGTGATGGTTTTATTAACACTTTTGCCGCACCATGATGTCCGATGACTTTATGCGGTACACTGTTCTTATAGAGACTGTAAGCTTTCATCGTTTTTTTAGCCTTTTCTGTCCCTTTTCGAACCGCTTCGATAACTTCATTAGCTTTACCTAATCCACTACCGACTCGACCTTTGCCATCTCCAACAACAACCAGTGCACTAAAGCTGAACCTTCGCCCACCTTTTACCACTTTTGATACCCGTTTAACCTGCACAACTTTCTCGATAAAGTCGTTTTTTTCGTTTTCCGCCAAAATGTACCTCGATATTTAATATAGTTTACGCAACCTAGAATTTTAATCCCGCTTCACGCATGCCATCAGCCAGGCTTTTGACTCTTCCATGATATAAAAAACCGTTTCGATCAAAAATGATTTTTTTATGACCTTTTTCAACGAGCTTTTCGCCAAGTATTTTTCCAGCGACGTTAGCCGCTTTTTTATTTCCGGTAAAACCGTCGATCTTCTCTTTTACATCTTTATCTAAAGAAGAAACACTCGCGATTGTATTACCACCCGTATCATCAATTGCTTGCGCATGAATATGCTTTAAGCTTCTGAAAACAGATATTCGCAAACAATCTTCTTCACCTGAAATTCGTTTTCTAATATGAGCTTTTTTTCGTTTACGAGTTACTAATCTTTTTTTTGCGGCTTCCATGAATCTTACCAAGTTTTAATAATCAAAATTGTTGACTATGTTTCAAATAGTATTTTGTATCTTTTAGGTATTCTTTTCCTACGCTTTTTCACAATTAATTTATGAAGCAGCTTTAGCAGCCTTCCCTGCCTTTCTCTTAATCTGTTCGCCTTTGAACAGAATTCCCTTTCCTTTATAAGGCTCAGGAGGCCGGTATTTTCTTATTTCTGCGGCTGTTTGTCCCAATACCTGCTTATCACAACTCGTCAACTTTATCTTTGTATTAGCATCAACTTCGGCTTTAACTACTTTCGGAAGTTGATATTCTATGGGGTGTGAAAATCCCAAGGACATTGTTAACTTTTGACCTGCAACCACTGCCTTGTAACCCACGCCAACCATTTCCAGTTCCTTTACAAAACCTTCATTCACACCAAACACCATATTATTGATGATTGATCGAATAGTCCCAGTCATTGTTCTTCCGGTATCCGTTTCTAGATCGCCCTGAACACATATCTCTTTATCATCAACTGTGATCGTGACAACCTTGGGAATGGTCAAGCTCAGTTCACCCAACTTACCTTTTACATTTAACAGGTCACCTTTATACGAAACCTTGACTTTTGAATCAAAGGTAACCGGCAATTTTCCTTGTCTGGACATTTCTAAAACTCCTTGATCAGTAGATTTCCGATTTTATATTTCTTAATGCACGGCGCACATTACTTCGCCACCCACCATTAACTGTCTACATTTAGCGTCGGACATCACACCTTTAGAGGTTGACACGATGTACATTCCCCTTCCGTTCAATAAAGGCTTAATTTCACTAAATCCTTTAAATATTCGAAGTCCAGGTTTGCTGACTCGCTGAATACTACCTATGATTGGTTCGCCTTTGGTATCATACTTCAAGGAGATAAGAATTTCCGAACCCACTTTTGCGGGTTGTACAGCATAATCTTTTATAAACCCTTCCTCTTCCAAGACCTTTGCAATTCGTTCTTTTGTTTTAGAAGCAGGAATTATTACTTGTTCATGCTCTCGCAGTAATGCATTTCGAATTCTCGTTAGCATATCTGCTATAGGATCAGACATTGACATGGTTTCTCTCGGTAACTTCGATATTATCGTTTAATTTGTTTTTATTAGACTCTACTACCAACTCGACTTGGTAACACCTGGCAACTGCCCGAATCCGGCTCTTATTCGAAAACAAATCCGGCAGATTCCAAACTTTCTTATATAACCTCTTGGTCGACCGCAAATACTACAGCGATTATAATCCCTGACTTTAAATTTACTGGGTCGATTTGATTTTGCTATCCAAGATTTCTTAGCCATATTAATTATCCTAGTTTTTTCTAAATGGTAATCCCAATGATGCGAGCAGTAGCCTTCCCTCATCATCCGTTTTCGCTGTAGTTACGATGGTAATGTTCATTCCACGTACCTGATCAATTTTCTCGTAACTGATTTCAGTAAATACTAATTGTTCCTTGATACCCATCGTGTAGTTACCCGCTCCATCAAATGCCTTTCGGGGAATTCCATTGAAGTCTCTTACCCTTGGCAGTGTTGTTGAGATGAGCCGTTCCAGAAAATCAAACATCATTTTCCGACGTAATGTTACTGTAACTCCGATAGGCTGCCCTTCTCTTAATTTGAAGCCAGCTATCGATTTTTTTGCCTTTCTAACAACGGGTTTCTGTCCAGAAATATCCTTAATATAATCCTGAATTACGTCCAGACATTTAACGTTTTGAATGGCTTCGCCAGCACCCACATTAATGACAACCTTGGTTATCTTGGGTATTTCATGAACGTTTTTATAGTTGTTTTCTTTTTTAAGTATATCGACAACAGTTGTTCTATACTTTTCCTGTAGTTTAGACACTTTTCACCTCAGTTAATCAGCTGATATTCCGGACTTAGCGAAAATTCTCGTTTTCGTTTTATCGTCGTTAATTTGAAGTCTGATGCGTTCTCCCTTTCCGCTATCTTTACAATAAAGTAAAATGTTTGAATAATGAATGGGAGCTTCAAATTTTTCAATTTTACCTTCTTGACCGGCCTGTGTCGGCTTGACATGTTTAGTAACAATGTTTACGCCTTCCACAACTACGCGTTCACTAAAACGATCAATATGCAGAATTTTTCCGGTATTACCCTTATCTTTTCCACTAATAACCTGAACGTTGTCACCTTTTTTCAAAAGGAGTTTCTTCTTTCGAAGTTCTTCTCCCTTTTTCATTTTCTTTTTCATAAGAATCTCAACCTTTCGTTACACTACTTCTGGAGCAAGAGATGCAATTTTCATAAAGTTTTTTGCCCTTAATTCTCTTCCAACCGGTCCAAATATTCGCGTTCCAATGGGTTCCATTTTCGCGTCTAATATTACAGCTGCATTTGTGTCAAATCGAATGGCTGTCCCGTCCGGGCGTTGAGTGGCATAAGCTGTTCTTACGATCACTGCTTTAACAATTTCTCCAGATTTTACTTTTCCCTGAGGAGCCGCTTGTTTCACAGACGCCGTAATAATATCGCCGATCCTTGCATATCGCCGTTTGGAACCACCTAGCACTTTGATACACATGATCTCTTTTGCGCCTGAATTATCAGCCACTTCCATTCGTGATTGTGTTTGAATCATCGAATTCTCTCCTGTTTAATCAAAATAGTCGACAGATGTCGTTTTAAATCGCTTTTTGAATCACGTCCAACAGTCTCCAACATTTTTCCTTGCTAATCGGCTTGCATTCAATAAGTCTCACGCGATCTCCGATTCGGCAAACATTCTGTTCATCGTGAATTTTATACTTCTTTGTTTTTTTAACTCTTCTTTTGTAAAGGGGGTGCTGTACTTTCCTCTCTACAACCACTACGGCAGTCTTTTCCATTTTGTCACTTACAATGACACCTTGAAGGACTTTTTTTCTTTTTTGAACTACTTGTTTTTCATCCATATTTCTTCTCAAAATCAGGCAAATACTGTTGGTTTACATCTCATTCAGAATAGTTTTTGCTCTGGCAATGTCTTTTCGAGCGACACCAATTGCCGATGTGTCTTCAAGCTGCCCGATACTCTTGTTACATTTTAACCGAAACAGGTTCTCTTCAAAGCTTACAATCTTTGCCTTCAGATCATCCTTTGAGAGCTGTCGGAATTCCGAAACTTTCATATCTAATCCTCTCTTGAGATAATAGTTGTCTTTATCGGTAGCTTATACTGCGCCAACCGAAAAGCTTCTCTCGCAATCTCAGGACTGACTCCTTCAATCTCAAAAATTATTCTTCCCGGTTTAACAGGGCAGACCCAATGATCTACAGATCCTTTACCTTTACCCATTCTTGTTTCAGCCGGTTTACTGGTGAGAGGTTTATCCGGAAATACTCTGATCCAAATTTTCCCGTCTCTTTTCACATATCTTGTCATCGCCCGCCGGGATGCTTCTATCTGTCTTGAGGTCAAAAACCCCCGTCCTACAGCCTGTATAGCCATTGAACCGAAATTTATTTTGTTTCCTCTTGAAGCCTCTCCTCGAATACGACCTTTTTGTCTTTTACGATATTTTGTTCTTGAAGGCATTAACATGGCTACTTCTCCCTTTTAATCTTTCTTCGTCGTCTTCTTGTCGGCGTACTCATCGGTTTTTCTTTATTATATACCCAGACCTTAACACCGATAATTCCATAAATTGTTTTCGCTTTACACACTGAATAATTGATATCCGCTTTTAATGTATGCAAAGGAATCTGCCCTTCAAGAATCCATTCTGTTCTCGCCATTTCCGCGCCATTCAAGCGACCACTCACCATAATTTTACATCCTGTAACGTTAAATCTCATCACATTCTGCATGGTTTTTTTCATGACTCTTCGAAAAGCGACTCGTCTTTCCAGTTGATTCGCGATGTTGTTTGCTATTAATTGTGAATCGATTTCAGGACGTCTCACTTCCTTAATATTCACGACTAGATCATCATGCTTTACAATTTTAGCAATATTGGATTTCACTTTTTCTGCTTCTTCACCTTTTCGACCGATGATGATCCCAGGCCTCATAGCATTGATAAAGATTTTCAGATTTTTTGCTGCTCTTTCGATTTCTATAGATGCAATACCTGCATTCTTTAGATTTTTCTTGATATACTTCTTAATCTTAATATCTTCCAGCAGAATTTCTGAATACTTTTTCTCAGCATACCAGTTCGATTCCCAGGTTTTAGTGATTCCTAATCTAAGCCCGATTGGATTGACTTTTTGTCCCAAAACTTTCCTCCACGTTTTTAATAGGATATTTTCTTTAATACAATAATTGTTCTAGCCAACAGCAACAGTGATATGGCTTGATTTTTTTAAAATCTGAGTTGCTCTTCCCATTGCTCTGGGTCTGATACGTTTCAAGGTTCTACCTTTGTCCACCCTGGCCTCTGTAATAATCAATTCGTCCGGGTTAACCGAGCTATCCTTTTCAACTGCATTTGCAATGGCTGATTGCAGAATCTTCTTAACGATCGGGTTTGAGGCTCTTCTAACGGTACCAAGTGTCGCAAGTGCGTTTGTTACATTAGTACCACGTATCTGGTCAGCGACTAGCCTGGCTTTTCGAGGTGCCACTTTGGCGTGCTTCACCGATGCCTTCGCAATCGATGTTCTCGTCCGTGTATTAGATTTCTTTTTCATTGTACCTTATGCTTTTTTGGCGCGTTTATCTGATTTGGTAACATGCCCTCTATAGGTTCTTGTTGGTGAGAACTCCCCAAACTTGTGCCCAACCATATTTTCAGTAACAAAAATTGGGATGAACTTGTTTCCATTGTGCACAGCCACATTCAACCCGACAAATTCCGGCAGGATAACAGATCTACGGGACCAAGTCTTGATAACCTTCCGGTCACCTTTTTCTTTCGCGAATGTGCATTTTTTCAAAAGATGCTCATCAATGAATGGGCCTTTTTTGAGTGATCTCCCCACTTGTATTCTCCTTAATTACCTAGTTATTTACTTTTTTCTTCTTGATACAATATATTTTTCAGTGCGCTTGTTCTTTCTTGTCCTTCCACCTTTTGTCGGCTTACCCCAAGGAGTTACAGGGTGCCTTCCTCCTGCCGTTTTACCTTCACCACCACCATGTGGATGGTCTACCGGGTTCATCGCGACCCCTCTTACCGTTGGCCTGATACCCTTATGTCGCGAAACTCCAGCTTTTCCAAGTTTTATCAACGAATGATCGCCATTTCCAACCTGACCAATAGTTGCAAAACATTCAAGATGGATCAATCTCATTTCACCGGATCTCAGTTTAACGTTGGCAAATCGTCCTTCCTTTGCCATCAGTGTCGCTGAACCACCTGCACTACGAACCAGCTGTGCACCTTTTTTGGGTTTCAATTCAATATTATGAATCAATGTTCCCATGGGAATGACTTTGAGAGGCATTGCATTTCCAACATTAATCGCCACTTTTTCGCCAGAAAGAATCGTATCACCAACATTTAATCCATCCGGAGCAATAATATATCGCTTTTCACCATCAGCATAGTTGATGAGACAAATTCTTGCCGTTCGATTTGGATCATATTCAATGGTTGCCACCTTACCAGGCACACCATGTTTGTCTCTTTTAAAATCAACAATCCTATATCTTCTTTTGTGCCCACCGCCTAAATGTCGCGTTGTAATTCTTCCGGTATTATTACGACCGTTTTGCCTCCTCTTGGGGGCTAGCAAACTTTTTTCCGGTCTATCAGTGGTAATACCATCAAAACCGGACACGCTCATCCCTCTTCGTCCTGGTGACGTGGGTTTATATTTCTTTATTGGCATTTGTAACTCTGGTTTATTCGTTAATCAACTCAAAAGATAGCAATTATGTCGGTTAAGCACCTTCAAAATATTCGATGGTATCACCTTCTTTCAGGGTGACAACAGCTTTTTTCCAGTCGTTTCGTCGACCTTCCCATTTACCGAGTCTCTTTTTCTTACCCGTCATATTCAAAGTGTTAACACTTTTTACCGTCACGTTGAAAATCGACTCAATCGCATTTTTTAATTCGATTTTATTAACCGATTTCCTTATTCTAAAGACGGCTTTATTCTGTTCTTCGTAGAGCATCAAAACCTTCTCTGTAATATAAGGTTTAGTTATAAATCTAAATTGACTTTTCATCTTAATAACCTCCCCTCTATATCACTTAAGGCATCTTTAGTAACTACCAGGTTTGTGTAATTCAACACATCATAAACATTCAACCCGGAGCTATGAACACTTTTCACCGTCGGGATGTTCCTTGCGGCCAAAGCGAAGTTTTTTTCTTCTTCAGAAAAGACAATGAGTGCTTTTTCCAATTTAAACTCTTTTAAAATGGACATCAGACTTTTTGTCTTATGATCCTGTAGTTTTAAATCTTCCAAAACGATCAGTCCGCCATCTTTAATTTTTGTAGCAATCACAGATGCGAGAGCGCTTTTCTTAACTTTCTTATTCACCGAAACTTCATGACTTCTTGGAACAGGACCAAAAGCAACTCCACCGTGTCGGCGAGTCGGAGATTGAACGCTCCCTACACGAGCGTTTCCTGTTCCTTTCTGACGGAACAGTTTTTTTCTGCTTCCCGCAACTTCTGATCGTCCTTTTGCTTTATGAGTCCCTTGTTGTCTAGCTGAAAGATAAGCAACAACGACACTTTTAATTACAAATGGATTCAAGACAGAATCTACGATTTTATCATGAAGATCTATGGTGCCTGTTTCCTTGTTTCCAAGATTATACACCTTTAATGTAGCCATGAAACCCTTTAGTGTTACGAAATAACTTGTTATTTTAGTTTAATATCAACCTGTACTCCGGCGGAAACATCAAGCTTCATCAATGAATCCATTGTTTGTGGAGTAGTTTCTGTAATATATAAAAGCCGTTTGTGAGTGTTGATTTCAAACTGCTCTCTTGATTTCTTGTTTACATGTGGTGACCGCAAAACACAGATCTTCTGTTTTTTTGTCGGCAGTGGTATGGGACCAACTACGTTCGCCCCAGACCTTTTCACAATTGAAACAATTTCTTTTACAGCCTTATCCATCTGTTTGGCGTCAAAGGCCTTAAAGTTTACTCGAATCTTCTGAGTCATTCATCCTCACAAATTCTATTTGATGATTTCTGATATAGTACCGGACCCGACTGTACGCCCACCTTCTCTAATGGCAAATCGTTGTCCCTTCTCCATCGCAATACTGGAAATAAGCTCAATTGTCATGGTGATATGATCACCAGGCATTACCATTTCTGTACCTTCAGGTAGTTGAACCATTCCGGTTACGTCAGTTGTATTAAAGAAGAATTGGGGTCGGTAGTTAGTAAAGAATGGCGTATGACGTCCACCTTCATCTTTTGTCAATACGTATACTTCACCGTTAAAATGCGTATGGGGTGTAATACTGCCTGGCGCGCAAATAATCTGACCACGCTCAATTTCCTCTCTTTTTGTTCCTCTAAGCAGTAAACCAACATTATCACCAGCCTCACCACGATCCAACAGTTTACGGAACATTTCAACACCCGTACAAACTGTTTCAATGGTTGGGCGAATTCCAACGATTGAAACTTTTTCTCCCACCTTGATCACACCGCGGTCAATCCGTCCAGTAGCCACTGTTCCACGTCCTTGAATTGAAAAAATATCTTCAATAGGTAGCATAAACGGTTTATCGATGTCTCTTTCCGGCATGGGAATAAAAGTATCAAGCGCTTCCACAAGTGCATGAATTGGCTTAAATATTTCGTGCTCAGGGTCCTCTGTTTCTGTTTCCTGCATATCCAAACCACTTCCCATGATTACAGGAGTATCGTCACCGGGGAAACCGTATTCTGAAAGTAACTCACGCACTTCCATCTCGACCAGTTCAAGGAGTTCTTCATCGTCAACTTGATCAACTTTATTTAAAAAGACAATAATATGAGGAACACCCACCTGTTTCGCCAACAAAATATGTTCTCTTGTCTGAGGCATCGGACCATCAGCAGCTGAAACGACCAAAATCGCACCGTCCATTTGTGCCGCGCCGGTAATCATGTTTTTCACATAATCCGCATGACCCGGACAATCGACATGTGCATAATGTCTTGTCTTACTAGTGTACTCAACATGTGCGGTCGCAATCGTGATACCACGCTCTCTCTCTTCAGGTGCATTATCAATCTGATCATACCCCTTATATTCAGCACCACCTAACATCGCCATCACTCTAGTTATCTGAGCGGTTAACGTCGTTTTTCCATGATCAACATGACCAATAGTACCTACATTGACATGAGGCTTATCACGCGTAAATGTCTCCTTTGCCATAAGATCTCCTTCTTATAAATATATGTGTTGGGTTTGGTTTTATGCCCACTTAAATCATTAAAAATATCTGAGAACTAGGATAATTTAGCTTTCTCATAGTGATCGAACATCATGGAAAAAGATGCTCTCCCCTGACTTAAAGACCGTAATATTGTAAGATACCCGAACATTGTGGATAAAGCAACACCAACTGAGAGAATCTGTATTTCTTTTTTATCTTCAATTGATCTAACTCTTCCTTTTCGGGAATTTAAATCGCCAATTATATCTCCGGTAAATTCAGTCGGAGTCGTAATTTCCACATTCATCACCGGTTCCAGAAGAATCGGGTGCCCTTTAAGCAGACACTTTCTTAACGCTAAAGAAGAAACGATCTTAAATGCTGTTGGATCGAATTGATCTTCCCTGTACTGAATTCCTGTAACGGTAGCTTTGACCTGTAGTACCGGATAACCGGATAAAACACCTGAAGAAAGCCCTTCTTCAATTCCCTGCCGAATCACTCCTTCAACAGTTTCTGTCACTTCCACATCTGGATGAAAATTGATTTGATTGTTCTCCTCTTCAGGCAAAGGTTCCAATCGCAGAGTACATCCGGCAAACACATCTTTTCCTGATATTGGTTTGTCGAAAATCTCTGACTCGGTCACTTCCGATTCAATTGTCTCTCGGTAGGCAACTTGAGGATTTCCAGTGTTAACATTTAGGTTAAATTCTCTTCTTAACCGATCAACCAAAATTTCCAAATGAAGCTCGCCCATTCCCGATATCAGGGTCTGACCTGTTTCTGCATCTTTTCCAACGGAAAAAGAAGGATCTTCAATTTCCAGCTTTTTTAAACACTCGGCTAAACGATCTTGATCGGCCTTGGTTTTCGGCTCTACCGCTATCGAAATCACAGGATTTGGACTGATAATTGCCTCAAGGATAATTTCACTTCCCTTATGACAAATCGTGTCGCCCGTCGTAGAAAAATTAAAACCGATTACAGCAATAATTTCCCCTGCAGAAGCAGAACTAACCTCTTCCCTTTTATTTGCGTGCATCAAGAGAATTTTAGTCGCTCTCTCTTTCTTATTCTTTATGGGGTTGAACACCGGCTTTCCAGCCTGAATCACCCCGGAATAGATTCTCAAATAGCTGATGTTTCCTACAAAACTGTCAGCCTGAACTTTAAAAACCAGAGCTGATAAAGGCTCTTTAGAATCAGGCTTTCTGCTAAGTTCGGTTTTACCCTTAAGATCCAACCCAACAACCGGAGGCTTATCCAACGGAGAAGGAAGAAAATCTACAATGCCATTCAATAGTGGCTGAATTCCCTTATTCTTAAAAGCAGACCCACACATCACCGGTGTGATCATATTTTTCAAACAGCTTTTACGAATACTTTGGATCAGCCTCTCTTCAGCGATTTCCTTTTCCTCAAGAACATCTTCAAGCAAATCATCATCAAACAAGGTTAAGGTCTCGATCATTTTCTCCCTGGCTTCAGAAGATCTTTCCAGATAATCATCCGGAATTTCATCAAAGGTAACTTCCGCTCCGAGACTTTCATCATCGAAATAGATTGCTTTCATTGAAATCAAATCTATGACACCTTTAAATTTCTCTTCCTGACCAATCGGGATATTCACACAAACGGAGTTTGCGCCGAGAACACCTTCGATCTTTTCCACAACAGCCTGATAATCAGCACCAATTCTATCCATTTTATTTATAAAGGATATCCGAGGAACGTTATAATTATCTGCCTGTCGCCATACCGTTTCAGACTGAGGTTCAACTCCTGAGACACCGCAAAAGACTACCACTGCACCATCAAGTACCCTCAGACTTCTTTCAACTTCAACCGTAAAATCAACATGACCTGGGGTATCGATGATATTGATTTGACTTTGTTTATTTCTGTAATCCCAAAAACAACTCGTTGATGCCGCAGTAATTGTAATTCCGCGCTCTTGTTCCTGAGCCATCCAATCCATCGTAGCAGCGCCATCGTGAACTTCACCGATTTTATGACTTTTCCCGGTGTAATATAACACCCTCTCGGTGGTGGTTGTTTTCCCCGCATCGATATGAGCAATTATCCCGATATTCCGTACATTCTCTAAATTCGGTGTCCTTTCCATTCTATTTAATTACGCTTACCACATGTAGTGAGCAAATGCTTTGTTTGCATCTGCCATCTTATGCGTATCTTCTTTCTTCTTCACCGCACTTCCGCGTGAGTTGAAAGCGTCCAGAAGTTCCGCTGCCAGATTTTCCTGCATGGATTTTCCACTTCGAGTTCGAGCCGCACCGATAACCCACCGAATAGCCAACGCTAATCTTCTTTCATCCCGAACTTCAACCGGAATCTGATAAGTTGATCCACCCACTCGTCTTGATTTTACTTCCAGAGTCGGTTGTACGTTGTTGATTGAAGTATTAAAAATTTCCAATCCATTTTTACCTTCAACCTTGCCTTCAAGTGTTTCCAAAGCGCCATAAACAATGTTCTCTGAAATATTTTTCTTTCCATCAATCATTAGGCAATTGATGAATTTACTTAAAGAAATACTACCATATTTTGAATCAGGCATTTTCTGCCGTTTAATTGCTGCGTGCCTTCTTGACATTAGAAAAACTCCTTATCCTTTTTTCGTCCCGTATTTTGATCGACTCTGCTTTCTATCGTCTACCCCTTGAGTATCCAACGTTCCACGAATAATATGGTATCTGACACCCGGTAAATCCTTAACTCTACCACCACGTATCATAACTACCGAGTGCTCCTGAAGATTATGTCCGACGCCTGGTATATAGGATGTTACTTCCATTCCGTTTGTCAGACGAACCCGTGCAACTTTCCGAAGCGCAGAATTCGGCTTTTTGGGAGTTGTCGTATAAACACGCGTACAAACACCTCTTTTTTGTGGACAAGCTTGCAAAGCAGGAACATTATTCTTTTCCTGAATTTTTTTTCGTCCTTTCCGGACCAGCTGGTTTAATGTCGGCATATCTAAAATATCTTCAAAAGAATTGTAATCATTAAACTCTCAGTGTTTAGCACAAGATAAATAATGATCTATAATGAGTTAATACAGAGAGTTACAAATAATCTAATCTGATGTGTTTATAAGCCTAAGCTTAATGAACGATTTTTGACGTAATCTCCGAAGATTATCAGCGAATATAAAATATTGCAAGTAATTAATCTTAATAAAAATTGAAATAGCCAAAATACATTAACAATTACTTGTAATACTTAATCATTCAAAAAAGTTACGCCAAAAAATATCGCCTTTTTCAAATTTTAATTAACTCATCAGAAACAGTTTTTATACTATTGTAATATGAGTATCTCTCAACAACAAGGAAAATTTTTGAGTACAAACCACACCAGCGTTTTTTATTAAAATATGTACCTATTTTACTGCTGCTGGATATTAGATAATATTAAAAAACCATTAAAACCATGAAGTCTGTGGGTAGTACACCTAGATACCTAAAGAAATAAGTCGTAAAGTAGTATAATTCATAATCATAGATAATAAAAATAATAATTTCATCATAAAAAAGCAAAATTAATTGAATTAGATCATTTTAATTTGAAATGATGTTTTTGAATTTCCTTTTTGGGAAAGATTCACTATTTTCGTTCAAAGCCGCAAAAAAGTTTAAATACTTCACTCATTAATGTAACAACCCTAGCTAAACTAAAAAGTACCCTCTTCAGGGTGACAATTATATGCTGTTGAAAAAAGGGGTGCAGGCAACGATATTTTTAGTCATTGGGTTCATTCCAGGGTTTTTGAACTTAACCATACACTTATCCAACATTAGGAACCGTGGGCGCTGAACCTTCTTCCATGTAAACCCCATAAATATATTCAGCCTCCTGTATTTATTTGTTATTATTTCAAAATAGACCGATATGACCGTATTAAAAATATTCAACGGATCAAAATAGAAAAAATCCCATACAAAAAATGGATATTCCCTTTCACAAGATGCTATCAGCCAGCACGCGGATTGTATTTCAGCCAGTTTTACCTATTGTCACACATCATACTATTGAACTGTTCTCATATCTTTAACTTGTTCCCGATTGTTAAAGATGATAGGAATACAAAGTTGGTGATGCACAGTTAATTCGTATGCATCCTTCCGCTAGTCGACTGTTTTATATTAGTTTACGATATAATTCAGTCATCAGTTTTACACTAAACTTCGTAAATCAATTAGCGACACAAATAAATTGACAAATTTTAAAAAATGACCGTTTAGAACTAATAACTAAATGAGTTTGAATATTGGAATTTCTCAATAGTGTCATCGTTTTTCTCCATCCGGTTGGTATTTTTTTCAACCATCTAAATTAACACAACTCCTACAGGGAGGAAATTTTATGACATGGCTCTGGGATTTTGTCCGTTCTTCAATCGGAAAAAAACTGCTGATGGCTTTATCAGGACTTTTTTTCTGCTCTTTTTTACTGGTTCATCTCAGTGGAAATATGCTTTTGTTCATCGATGGTGATATGTTCAACGCATACACCTCTGTGATGGCATCTGCATCGATAAATAAAGTATTGGAAATCGTGATGGTCGTACTTTTTCTGACACATATATCAACATCTGCATTATTAACAATCGAAAATAGAGCGGCTAGACCCCAAAAATACGCAATGGATGTCTCCGCAGGTAAACGAACATTTATGTCATCAAATATGTTCATTACGGGCTCTATTATACTTGTTTTTTTGGTCTTACATTTAATCGGCTTTAAGTACGGAAATTGGTCAAACGATCCCGTTATGATGGCAAATCCAGATAATATGACTATGTACCAACTAGTCGCAGACAGACTTTCTGGTCTTCTCTATGCGTTAGGTTACACCATAGCTGTCATTGTACTTGGATTTCATTTGAATCATGCCTTTCAGAGCGCCTTTCAAACTCTGGGGCTCAATCATAAAAAATATACTCCATTTATTCATAAAGTGGGTACATTTTATTCCATCATCATTGCACTTGGATTCGCTTCATTTCCGGTGTTTTTTTTCTTTTCACAACTAAGTACGGGTAATTAAATGGCTATATTAGATTCAAAAGTTCCCGGGGGTTCGCTGGAAAGTAAGTGGGATCAACATAAATTTGATATAAAATTAGTTAACCCAGCGAATAAAAGAAAATTTTCAGTTATAGTCGTCGGAACGGGGCTTGCCGGAGCATCAGCAGCAGCATCATTAGCCGAGTTGGGATATGATGTTCAAAATTTCTGCTTTCAAGATAGTCCACGGCGAGCACATAGTATTGCTGCCCAAGGTGGAATTAATGCGGCAAAGAACTACACCAATGATGGTGATAGTGTATTTCGTCTTTTTTATGACACGATCAAGGGAGGCGATTTTCGTTCCCGCGAAGCAAACGTTTACAGGCTCGCCCAAGTTAGTAACAATATAATCGACCAATGTGTTGCTCAAGGGGTTCCGTTTGCCAGAGATTACGGCGGACTATTAGACAACCGATCATTTGGGGGAGCTCAGGTTTCGCGAACATTTTATGCCCGTGGACAGACTGGACAACAGCTTCTTTTGGGCGCTTACAGTGCTTTGAGTCGTCAAGTCGGAGAAGGTGCCGTCAAAATGTTTTCCCGTCGAGAAATGCTTGATTTGGCTGTTATTGATGGAAAGGCTAGAGGAATCGTCTGTAGAAATCTGGTTAATGGAGAGATTGAATCTTACACCGCTGATGCCGTTGTTCTTGCAACAGGTGGTTATGGCAACGCTTTTTATCTTTCAACAAATGCGATGGCCAGCAATGTAACAGCAGCCTGGAGAGCGCATAAACGAGGTGCTTATTTCGCTAATCCTTGTTTTACACAGATCCACCCCACTTGTATTCCAGTCTCTGGAGATTACCAATCCAAATTGACATTGATGAGCGAAAGTCTTCGGAATGATGGCCGGGTCTGGGTACCTAAAAAAGTTGGAGACGAACGACAACCGGATCAAATACCGGAAAGTGAACGAGACTATTACCTGGAAAGAAAATATCCCTCTTTTGGTAATTTAGTTCCGAGAGATGTTGCTTCCAGAAATGGAAAGATCGTTTGTGATGAAGATCGAGGTGTTGGCAGCACAAAGCAAGCCGTCTATTTGGATTTCACTGATGCCATCGGACGTCTTGGAAAAGATAGTGTTGCAGCCAAATATGGAAACCTGTTTGACATGTATCACCACATAACTGACGAAAATCCATACGAAGTCCCAATGAAGATTTTCCCAGCAATTCATTATACTATGGGTGGGCTTTGGGTAGATTATAATTTAATGAGTACAATTCCAGGACTTTTTGTGCTGGGCGAAGCAAACTTCTCGGACCATGGTGCAAATAGACTCGGAGCCAGTGCTTTAATGCAAGGCCTAGCCGATGGATATTTTGTTCTTCCGTACACGATCGGTGGTTATTTTGCTGGAACTGAACTGGATAAAGTTGATACAAACCATTCAACTTTAAAGGAACTTCAAAATGATACCAAAGAAAAATCTGAAAAGCTCTTGTCCATTAAAGGTAACCGTTCTGTTGATGATTTTCATCGGGAATTGGGGAAACTAACTTGGGACAAATGCGGAATGTCTCGTAATGCTGAAGGATTAAAAGAAGCGAAAGAGAAGATTCCTGAACTTCGAAAAGAGTTCTGGCAAGATGTCAAAGTCCCTGGAACCAATGGTGAATTCAATCAGGAACTGGAGAAAGCAGGTCGTGTTGCCGATTTCTTAGAATTTAATGAAACCATGATTAATGACGCTTTAAATCGGGAAGAGTCTTGCGGTGGACATTTTAGAGAAGAATTTCAAACAGAAGAAGGCGAAGCAAAAAGAAATGATGAGGATTTCACATACGTTGCTGCATGGGAATTTCAAGGTACAGATAAAGAACCCGTACTTCATAAAGAACCCTTAACGTTCGAAAACGTAAAACTTACACAACGAAGTTATAAGTAGGAGGTATTTCAGTGAATTTAACATTGAAAATCTGGCGACAGGAAAATGCCCAAAGCAGTGGTAAGATGGTTACATACAAGATTGAAAATATCTCACCGGATATGTCTTTTTTAGAGATGATGGATGTCTTAAACCAACAACTCATTGTAAAGGGAGATAGTCCCGTTGCCTTGGATAATGACTGCAGAGAAGGTATTTGTGGAATGTGTGGACTGTATATTAACGGCAGAGCACACGGACCTGAATATGAAGTCACTGTTTGTCAGTTACATATGCGAAGTTTCAAAGATGGGGATACGATTGTTATTGAACCATTTCGTGCCAAAGCTTTCCCGGTTATTAAAGATCTGGTTGTTGATCGTTCTGCATTTGACAGAATCATTCAGGCCGGTGGTTTTATTTCCGTCAAAACAGGTAATGCTCAAGATGCCAATGCAATTCCGGTCCCCAAAGATAATGCGGACCTCGCAATGGACGCAGCGGCTTGTATAGGTTGCGGCGCTTGTGTTGCATCGTGCAAAAATGCATCTGCCATGTTATTTGTGAGTGCAAAGATTTCTCAACTGGCTCTGTTACCACAAGGTCAGGCAGAAAGAGATAAAAGAGCGCTGTCAATGGTGAGGCAAATGGATATAGAAGGATTTGGTAATTGTACTAACGAAGGTGAATGCGAGGCAGAATGCCCCAAAGCAATCAAAATGACAAATATTGCCCGAATGTTTAGAGAGTTCTATCGGTCAACAATATTTACAGAAGAATAAACAAGGAAAAGAGTAGAATAGTTTCGGGGATGAACCAATGATCATCCCCGGGATATTTTATTAATAACCTAGGGCTTATCAGTTGATGGCAACTCAACGATATGCTCGTCTGGTTCAAACGGTTTAATTGGATCTACAATCGCAATCGCTTTCGTGGCCGGATTGTGAATTTCCAACAGTCCATCTTCCCATAATTTATACCTTTCATTGATAGCCGTATGTCCCACAAACCAGGTAACCTTCTGGTCTTGTCGATCTCCAATCAGAAACTGAAACATCCCCTCAACACTACCTGATTCAGCCGCTTGATGTCGTGTCCAGGTTAAACCTTCTATAACTTCAGGATTAGAACGATAATTTATAATATCAGTAATCCCAAATGTTCGTTTGGGTCTGGCATGAGAAATAACAAAAAACTTACCTCTGGCCAGCAAGGGTAGATTTTTCTCAAATCGATCATACTGCTTAAGAAATTCCAGACCAAAAAATTTCTCCACATAGGCTTTAGTCATTGGACCTTCAGCTGCAAATTTCGCAAATGGATGATTTCCGTTGATATTTTCAACCAGAATATTTTCATGGTTCCCTTTTAAAAAATGAAAGTATCGCGGAAATCGGATTTTCAAGCGCATCACCATTGCCATGGTCTGGAAATTTTCTGCCATTTCCTCTGCCATGGCAGGACACTCCTTAAAGTCATCTTCATATTCCTGGTGGGCAACTTTCCATCTGTCACGAACTCTCCTCTCACCATGCATTCCATCACCGACACAAACAATCTGGATCTTTTCCTGCTTTAAAAGTTCATAAATGTATTTCCCATCCAACTTAAAACTCATTAAATCAGGTAAATATTGCTTTCTTCCATGAATATCGGGAACGATTATAGTAGTCAGATCCTGTTTTAACAGAATCAATCCCCCTGGCTTTCCGTCATCATCAATCGGCCTCCACTCTGCACCCTCATCTTCGAGAGTGAGATTTGCCTTGTAAAGTAAATCCTCCATAAATTCTTTACGATTTTCCATGGTTTAATCCGCAATAAGTGTGACAATTTTCAGATGAGATGCCCTGCTACCATTTTTTTCGTAGAATTTAGTAGTAAGTCCAAGTGGTTATTCAAACTATGATCATCCTGAACCTTTTTCATTAATATATTCTTACTATCCGGTGATCTTTCGATCATTTCCTCGATCGCATCCATAGGAATAACCTCATCCAATTCTCCAACGATAACCAGACTTGGAATGCCTTCTGGAATATAGGTCTTCTTGATTTCACCCAGGTCATTTTTATCAAATAGATCAATATTATAGGCCCCAACAGCAGGAGCCAACAGAATCATCGCCTCAACTAAATCAGGGTATTCCATGGCAAACAGCAAAGCACTCAATCCACCCAAAGAAGATCCCACCAGATAAGCAGGTTCTTTAATAAGATTTGATAGTACTTCTTTTCTCTTTTGAATATCTGGTGTTAATTCCGGACTGAGGCATTCCGGGAAGTGTTTTTTCAAAAAAATGGATTTGGTTCCCAGCGGACTGCTTTCCATTCCATGTAAAAAGTATAATTTATTCATTGGTTTAACACTAACCTGTTATAAAGATATTATCATGCATGACATTAAACAATTACTGGCATCTCTCTTTTATTGAATCAATCGCCTCTTCAGCCATTTCAACCACCGGACGAACAGGGTCATTTAACAGTGGCATTAAATCCTCAATCTGTTCTTTACCTCCTACCGTTCCCACCAAATCAGCGACATCCCCTCTAACGGTTGCACTTTCATCTTTTAAAAGGGGTAATAGCTTAGGCAGGATCAGTTTAACATCTTCCGGTTTCGTTTCAGCCAGTTCCTCTACCAGCATCACCGTTCCCAATCGAACTTTCATATCCCCATTTTTAATCAAATTCCCGACAATAGAATAAAGTGACTTATTATAAGTAAACAGACTAATCACGCGTTCCAGGTCACCACTCTCAAGATCTGCATAAATCAATTTCGTGAACTCCTTCTCGTCTTCTACAGAAAGTTCATTTACTTCCATATTTTCCTTTTTGTTTTTAGTGACATCGTTTTTATCTAACAGTTAATACTTAAACCATTCCTGTTTTTTGTAACTAATCAGCAAAATTTGAGCAGTTATAAAAAATACAAAAGTATCAACTTTTCCATAAATGGCTCAAAAGGCAGAAGTGGATGAGGCAGAAAGAAGTGCTGAGACGTTCAGAGCCTTTTATCGATCCTGCACTTTCTGCTGCCTTCTGCCTAAACCCCTTCTGCCTTTTACTCTTATTTCTAAATGGCTGATTTTTCGATTTTTCAACTAAAATTTCATGTTTTACTGAGTAGTTACATTTTTTTTACATATATCAGGTAAAAAAGACCACCCGAAATCAATACTTTTTATAACATCTCGGTTTCCAGAAACAGATTACCTGCTTGTTGGACTTTGTAATATGTTTTTTATTACCAAATCTTGACCTAAAAATAGTGAATAGGTAAATACACATTTTATAAAAAAATAGTTTTTTACAGATCGATGACAATATCTATTATAGTGCTTCAACTTAGTTTTTTTGTATTAAAATTACCGCTAATAGTTGTAAAATTGATGAGATAATCGCCCAGCCTTTATTTATCCGCTTTCAGGCTACCAGATTTGGAGTTTTATAAACTGACAGCTGATAACTGACCGCTTTTGGCAAAATCAATTCACTATTGGCCATAATCTATGCCAAAACAAACTATAGTTGAAGCACAATACCATAAGTTATATGACAAACCACTTGACTGGGACTTTTTAATATGAAAGAAATTTAAACCATAACAAACTGTTTTTCTAAGAATTTATTAAGAAATATTCCACTGTACTCAAAATGAACAAACTCACTCTTTACCTGATTGTGTTAATTGGATTGACTGTATTCTGCTTGCCCACGGTTGGATCCGCGCAAAAATATCCACTTGAAATGTCATCCACCCAAACCGAAGAAAGCGGTTTCTTAGACCAGGAAGGAAAAATATCCATTCAATCCAAACATGCGTCATTAACACTTCCCCTATTACTTTTCGATTCATTCAAATTCATTGTCTATCTCAATGAAGATGAAAAGTTGTTTTCCTATACTGATTTTGAATCCTCATTTCACCTTGAAGACTCAACAAAAGATTATAAAATGGAAAATCTACCCGAAAAGTTGATTACTTCAACGCGAGGATTGATTTTCATTTTTGGAATTGCAGATGCCAATTGGCTCTTTCGGCGAGATCAGATTCTGGCAACAGACAGCGTTGAACTTAAAGATAATGACATTCGCTATATGAACCAGTTCTTCTATACTCCAATATCAAATGATTCCAGTACATGGTCCTACGGATTTTCATATTTTACCGGCATGACGTCCGATGTCTTTATTCCACTACTGGGTTATAAATATAAAGGAGACAGTTTATATATTAATAGTGTTCTTCCTTCATACTTTATTGCCCAATTTCGTTTGAGCGACCACTTTTACTTCCTAATTGATGAAACCTTTGAATCTGAAACGTTTAGATTAACGGACGAAGATCCATGGAACGCGGCAGCGTTCAGTTTTTTAAAGCTGATTTCCAGAGCAGAATTGGGCTTTGAGATCGCTGGCTTTCAGGCAGGTATCAGTTACGGCATGATATCACCGACATTATGGAAAGTTTTTGATACCGACCAAAATGAGTTGGGAACCATGGATTTGGAATCCACGACTCAATGGAGTCTGCAAATCCAGTGGGTCATTTAAAGTCTATTTTAAAAAATTTATACTTAGGGTAGTTTCCTAAAAAATTACCAATTCAAAACCGGCAATTTTTAAAAAAAGTTGAATAACCGCATAAAATCGAAGGCAAGTCTTTAAAATATACGAAATATCAAAATAGCTTGCCTTCAACCACTAGTAAGTAACTATCACTCTTCTCAATATATTAAAATCCTATGCAATTTCATATCGGTATATTTTCTGCATCAACGATATTGATTTTTTCAAATCAAGGGAAAGAAATGGACATTTTTCCCTTCTTTGCTTTTTAAATCAAAAAAAGGATAAGTGAAAATGATAAAAAAAGTGTTAGGATTATCGGTCCTATTAGCGTTTTGGGGCTTGAGTGCAAATGCTCAAATTGCGACACCATATCTGGATCGAAATATGAAATCTTTAAGCCCCGCTGCAACTGGATGGAGAGCAGGGAGTTCTGCTGGGCTTCAAGCAATTTCAGCCAAAGGCGATGTTGAAAGGACTTCCTCTGGAACAACCATCAAATCAGGTGAAATAGAGATCGGTGGTTCAATTCCAGGTGTTGTAGTAGCATTAAAAGGAGAAAGTGTAGGTTTGGAAATATATCTCTCTTCGGAAGCGAAGAAAAAAATTACTCAAGTTTTTCAAGCATCCCCCCTCGTTCCAATAGACACTGATTTGGAATTTGAACAAACCCTCGCAGAAACCCGCTTAAATCTAGCTTATATTGTTGCAGAGAGTATTTCAATTGGTCTGGGATATAGAAAAAATGAACAAAAGACTGTTGTAGATCTCCTTGGTTTTACGGGTTCAGTAAATCCCAGCACAGGTTCACCCATTATTTATGCCAGTCGAACTGAAGCAAGTAATGAAACGGAAGCAGAAACCGGCACTATGCTTTCTGCTTCTTACAATATTGCTGAAATTTTTTATTTAGCAGCAGGAATGGAAAGTGTGACACTGAAAACATCTTCTGATACCGGAGCCGATTATGTGGATAATACATGGTCAAATACGGTAATGGGATTAGGTATGATGACAGGTGAGCCTGGTGATACTCAATTCAGAGTGGAATACTCAATGATTCAGTCTAAAGAATCAGAAAAAGATGACGCAGGTGGTAAAATAGCGCATATACATCCAAAAACGACTATCGCAAATGCTGCTTTAGAAGTTGCATTTGGTGAAATCTTTCTTTCATATTTAAATGAAACAACAAAAGAAGATTTTAGTTCAGATTCAAAAGATGATTCAAAAGTGGTCGTGACAACGATGGGATTGGGCTGGATGCCGGAAGAAGGTATTTCTGTTTCTGCATATATGGTTAATATAGAAAACAAAGAAACTAGCAGCGACGGATTAGAAATGAAAATAACACCAAAAGGTTATCGCCTTAACGTTGGTTGAAATTTTTAAAAAAACCAAAAAAAAATACGATGTATCAATTCAGTATCGAAATATAACCTGCGGACATACTACAGTTCAACAATGAGTATTTCGAAATTGAAACTTAGATAAATAAAAAAAGGGCACATCAAATTTTTGATATGCCCTTTTCTGTTTTCATAAGACAATAACAATAGCTGAGTTAATTCTTAGACAGATACTCCATATACTTTTTCTGTTCTGCATAGTCCTCATTTTCTATTCCCGTCATGTCTTGCAACATCCGCCAGTTTTTACGCCTTTCCACACAAAATAGGACCATTTGACGACTGAGTCCCACCGGCACAAATTCACCATTTTTTTCGATCATGGTATACACAGAGTTTTTGGGGATATAAGCGCGATGCGTCGGATTCAAATAACGGCGATTAACAATATCCTGCTGAACAATCATCTTTAATTTTGCATCCAAAGATGTCAGCTCGTTCTCTTCGCCGGGTTTGATGCTGAAGAAATGTTTCCTGAACCTCCCTTCAGTATAGGCCCAATGAGCAGTCGTATAATTGTATTTGCCATTAGCGTCAGGTATCATCTTCTGTTTCCAGTCCTTTCTCCGATCCGGATTTCCGGCCAGTGATAAGGATTCATGAAATGTCTCGCCCAATGCAGGGTTACAGATGAATTCCGGTGCAACCCTGGCATCTCTGACTAATCGTGCCTGTTGGGCGGAACTATCATCAGGGACTCCATGTTCAGGCTGACAACTGGTGAACGCTTGAATATACGCCGTTCCACGATAGTGCAATCCATCTAAAATAGCTTTATAAAGGCTGGCTGAATTCGCCATTGAAATATGGGCGACATAGGGACTGCCATGACCATTCATTAGGATTCGAGCAACCTCTTTTCGTTCAGTAATTTTACCTTCAGTTGCCGCACCTGTCTGATTCATATCGATACCACCCGGCATTACCGAACTATCTGAATTTTGTCCACCCGTATTTGAATAAACCTGAGTATCTAGCATTAAAATCTGAACATTAGGTCGATTTTGCAGGGTCACTTTAGACAGATTTTGAAACCCAATATCTCCTAAAGCACCATCGCCTCCAACCGCCCATACTTTGGGTAGCTCTTCGATTTCATGATCGGTCATACAGGCATCATCAAAATGAGTGAAATTAAAATAGTCATCATTGGTAAAACCACCCCACTCATCTTTTAAGATATGATCCGCCAGCCTTTCCGGAACCACAGACCGTTTTGCATGATTCATGATCAAAGATTCACCAAAAAGCCAGCTGGTGGTAGGTGCATCCTGAAAAAGTGAATTCATCCATGGATAGGTATGGGGATTGTTCGGATGTGTTGAGCCATAAACACTGTTACATCCGGTACATCCTCCCATCATCATTACGGACATACCATTACCATACCGCCCATCAACGGCCTGCAGACTTTTATGATTGAAAGCATCTTGTCTTAAAACACGTTCTAATATACCAATTAAATCCGTGTCTTTTCCTTCAAACAGTTTTTCAATGCGTTCCAGACTATCTTTTTCATTTTCACCACCCAATCCTAAAATTGCGTGCTTAACTGTTCTCGTCCACCAAATGAAAGAGGAGGGATTGCTTTTTTGCATTTTCTGTAGATTCTTCTTCCCATTTTTCTTAAGTAGATCCGCTTTTTGTTCCAACCGATCTGATTTCTTTTGATAGAGTGGGCGCATATATGCTTCGGTCAAACTGGCTGCTGCCCTGAGAATACTCTTTTCACCGCATCCGGCACATGAACCGTCACCGGCAACAAACGCCTCATAATTACTTCGAATCATCAAATGGTTATGTAGCGCTGCACTGCGGCTAGCCATTGGGTCATTGGCTGCATACTTCCCTAAAAAGCGTTGATCGGTTTCAGGCAGCAGATCAAGAAATGCCATAGCCGTATTGATTCTAACATTAATCTCTTCTGTTTCCGGAACCATTTTTAATGCGCCATGAGTTCCACATTCGGTTACACATTCGCCGCATCCTTTGCAGAGTTCATTAACAAAAATCATAAAAACCCCGCCGGAACCTCTCTGCTTTTTTTCCGGAATATCAAATAACGTTTTTATCTTCGTATAAGAAACCGGTAAAACCTTCAGAATATTCTCCAGTTCCTGCTCTGTGGCTGGCAAATCTTCATGTTTCCGCAGATAATCATTCCCATCCAGCAGTTCATCGAATCGCTGTTTAAATATTTCTGCAAAGGTTAAAGGCGTTGACCCTTTATCACGCGCCTTAATCCTCATCGTCATCCGAACTCCCTCTTCAAAAATCGGAAGTTTTTCCAGCAGAATATCTCTGATTTCCGTGCTGGAAACATAGTTCTCGATAGCCACTCTCATCACAGTGGTCGGGTCCTGTGCCGTATTCGGCAACGCAGTGTCCGGGCAGGCAGCAATACAGGACATGCATTGGACACATTTGGACGGATCAAAAAGGGGTACCATCCGTCGGGAAACAAACTTGCTGTTGGTTGCGGCCGTAGCAGCCACCATTGCACCTGTGGCCGCTAAAGGAGAAGCCGGTTGATGATATCCATAGTCGGATCGGAACTCCCCATCGAATTTTTTTAATGAATAAAGTGGGTCACGATCCGTTTTTTTCTTTCCCGTTTGTACAAACCGGTCATTCTTAGTTAAAGGCAGCAGTGGAACTCCCCGCATGCTGGAACGATCCTTAGCATTGACAGAACCCGGTTTGACTTCCCAGACGTTTTCGAACCCGGCCTTCATCACTTTCATATTAGATTCAACAACAGCCTTTCCAAAACGGCCGAACTTTTTATTATATTGGGTTTCTACGGTCTCAAGAAACTCATCATCTAATATTTTATTCACTGATAAAAAGTTTGATACTTTAAAAAATGCCCCCAGAAATGTATTCCCCTGCATCCTAAATTGCAGATCAGGTCGATCGGTTGCGTCATGCGCCACTTTAAATCCGTTAATCCCAAAGACCCGAATTTTCTTATCCAGAATTTCCTTACGGTATTTTTTGGGAATCATTTCCCAGACTTTTTCCGATTCGGTTTCAGCAGTCTCAAAAATCAAGGCGCCTTTTGGAGCCATCCCATCTATCGGATTGGTATGGGTAAATGCTTTTGGATCGCAGCAAAGTACCACATTAACATGTTGTAAATCACAATTTACCCTTACCCGTTCAGGTGCTGCCACGAGGAAATAGCTGGTGGGAGCCCCTTTCTTTTCAGAACCATATTTAGGATTTGCACTGATATGGTATAAATCTTTGGGTTGACCATCCTCATCGAAAATTTTATCCCGTGTTGCCACTTTCCGGCTGAACTCGCCGATGATCTCTCCCAGATTTTTACCCGTCGTAATTGCTCCCCACCCACCAATAGAATGAAATCGAATGGCGATGGAATTATCAGGTAAACAACTGGGGGTCTCTTTCGATATAACGGAGTAAGGGTGATTAACTCCAACATAAAAGAAACTAACGCCATCCTTGGCGGTCTTACCATCCTGCCTTTTACCTTTACCCTGACAGAATTCATAGGCCCCTAAAATCCCTTCCGGCCTAAAATCTCTTGATCCCAAACCATAGACCCCGGCAAATATCCGGGGCATCTCTTTAGCTGTTAACGTGGGTAGCCCTTCATATGCATTTACGGTCGAATTGGTCAGTGCCTTTGAAAGCGCTGTTCGAATATCACGACAAAGTGGATTATCACCCGCCATTTGATCATCACATCTCTCAAGTATAATCACTCTCTTTTTACCGCGAAGCGCCTCAATGATTGCTTTTTCCGGAAAGGGTCGAATAACATTGACATGAATAACCCCCACATTCTCCTTTTTTTCTGCTTTTATGTAGTCCACAACCGCTTCAATGTTTTCAGCGGCTGATCCCAATGCCACAAAAGCAGTATCTGCTTTGTCACAATTGTAAGTTGAGATCAGACCATATTGCCTTCCGGTCAGCTCCGCAAACTCCTGATAAGCATCTTCCAAAAGTCCCAATATCGGCTCAACAAAGTTGTTTCGTCGGGCAACAACCCCGTTCATATAGTGTTCCTGATTCTGTACCGGTCCCAATAGAATTGGATTCTTAATACTCATATTTTCAACGACCCTACGTCGCTTGGGACCAAATAGTTCTTTTTGAGCATCTGTCGGACAATCGATCATATCACTTGAACGACCTAAAAACTCCCGAATCAGATCCGCCTCGGACTTAAGGAATGTTCGTTCCAGATGAGAAGTCAAAAATCCGTCCTGTACATTTATTCCAGGTGTCAAAGCCAGTTCATTTACTTTTCTGAGAATGAGTGACTGATCTGCTGCCTGCTGAGCATCTTTACCGAACAGGATTGTCCAACCGGTATCCAGTACAGAATAAATATCATCATGACCGCAATGAACGTTCAGTGCATGCCGGGTCAGGGCACGTGCTGATACTTCCAGCACCATGGAGCTCATCTTCCCCGGCGCATGATAATACTGCTCGCATCCATATACAATTCCCTGTCCGGAGGTAAAATTAACCACTCTTTTACCCGTAAGAGACATCGCAATCGCTCCCCCTTGTGCAGCGTGCTCGCCTTCCGCTTCAATAGCTATTTTCGCATCTCCAAAAACATTCAGCTCACCATTCGCAAATGACAATTGAAAGTTTTCTCCCATCTCTGTCGAAGGTGTAATCGGATAGAAGATACCTGCTTCAGCAACTCTTGCTTCTGTATAGTATGAAACAAGCTGGTTGCCATTGGTGGTTACCTGTATTCCAGGGTATTTTGGTTTTCGTTGCGTTTTCATGAGCAAGATTATTTTAGTGTGATTAAATTTACCTAATGGAAATCGATCGTTACCAATTGCTTTTAGATTTTTTGAATTTAATTATTGTCTGCATTATCTGCTTATATTGCATAAGCCACTCAATAAAAAACCAGAACCAATAATTTTTAGAACAATATGGTAACTGTCCTTGTTGCCATTTTTATGACTTGTAAACGACCCTTTTAAAAAGTATAAAACCTATTCAAAAAGATCTTTGGAATGTCCAATAACTATTCTCAGGTGAGAGACAATTTCAATAGACTATCTGAATGTGCTGAAAAGCTGGTACAACAGGCTGGATGAATGCTCGATACTAAATCATTCAAAATAATTTCTTCCATAAACGTCCCTGTTTGTATCATCTTCCTTGGAATCCTTTTTTTTTAACCGATTCTTCCTGAATCTAAATTCACAAGCTTTTGTTAAAAAAATATTGGTTAGTTGGATATCCCATTATTGCAAAAATAAATAGAAAATATGAAGCTATTTTTTTAGTATTTTTGGATACTTTGATCTAGTACGATGTATTTATAGTGTATTTTTTGTTTTAAAAATTACGAAAAGGAAATCATTTTTTGTGAAATATCTCAAATTTTCCGGTTTTTTCCATTTCCACCTGTTCTATTTTTTTGATGGTTTTCAGAATATGCGAAATATCTCCATTTTTTTCTGATCAAATATTTCCAATTTTTCTTACTCAAACAGAAAATACTTTTCCCCTTATTTCTATAATTTTTTTGAGATATTTGTCATATTGGTTAAAACTCAACCTGCTAATTTTCGTTAAAGACTTAATTTATATAAATTTATTACACTTTGGGCTTAAACAGACTATTTTTTTAAATCAAGTCAGATTTGGATGATTTTCATTGATTATCCAAAAAGAAAAAATGATCGATAATTTCCCAATTGAATCAATTTTATAAAAGTTCTTAAGCAGGCTTGCTGGAACAGGATAGGCACTACATCGAAGGGAAAAGTAGAAAATCAATGAGGAATAAAGCTTAAAAACTCAATAAACAGAGTTTTTTACCAATAGCTTAAAAAGGTAAAGTTACCTGAGAATACTCTTTTTTACTAAAAAAAGCTGATTTATCAAAATCAGTCAATTTTTTTCAACCAACGATAAACAGGCTCGTTAGCAAAAATCAGGTTACAAATCAATTAATATTATTCACGTATTACGCATCGCAATAAATCCAAAGACATGCACTTGTTATACATTGTCCAATTTCCTGGGGCAAACTCAATTAATACTAATTATCAAATGGGGATCTGTTAGTTAGACACTCGTCACAAAATAAGGATTGTTTTTTCTGGATGGCTTTATAAAGACCTTCAATACTAAGATAAGCCAATGTAGTTGCCCCAATTTCTTCACGGATTTGATCAACCGTTCGGCCATGAGATATGAGTGTTTCAGGATCACGGGTTTCAATTCCGTAATGGCAGGCGTATTTATATGGAGGACAGGGAATTCTGAGATGAATTTCTTTAGCCCCCGCATTTTTCAAACCTTTAACCAGTAGTCTGGTTGTTGTACCTCTGACAATTGAATCATCAATTACGATGATCCGTTTACCGGCAACGACATCACTCAAAATATTATATTTCATAATTGCCAATGCCTGTCTTTCATTCGGATTTGTCGTGAATGAGCGCGTTCCACCTGTTGTCGGTTCTTCCAAAATAGCGATACTATAAGGAAGATCTGCGGCTTTGGCGAATCCTACTGCTGAAGGAATACCACCTTTGGGAACCGCAGTCACCAGATCCGCATCAATCGGAGATTCATGAAACAACTCCATCCCCATTCTCTCCCTTAACATCTGAAACGACTCTCCCCGTTGCCTGCTATCGGGTCTTGAAAAGTAAATCCCTTCAAACACACAGCCAATCCGATCTTTATAAGGTTCCTGGAACAAAGAGGACTCCAGCATTGATTTGGAATCCGCAGCAACAACTTCACCGGGTTTAACTTCCCGATGCGTATACGATATTTTTGAATTTGGATACTTAGCTTGATTATATCGCTGAATGATATCGAACGCACAGGTCTCTGAGGAAAAAGCAACACACTTTTGACCATTAATATTAAACTCTCCTAAATGTAGCGGTCGAATTCCCCATGGATCACGAAATGCAAACACGCGATCATCATCTTCCATCATCATTAATGCAGCATATCCACCTCGAATCAGCTTCATTGTCTCTTTAATTGCCTGAAACACTTTTTTCCCGTTTTTCTGGATATGTATATTGATCAGTGCTGCAATCATTTCCGCATCATTATTAGTGTAAATCTTAACATTATATTTTTTAATACTCTCAGTCAGAATCTTGGTATTGATCAAATCTCCATTACTCACAATTGCCAATTTCCCCCGCATACTTTGTGCCCAGTGAGGATGGATTTCCCGGATCGACATGGATTCATTACGGGTTGCATAACGGGTATGACCAATGAATGCATTACCAATAAACTTTTCCATCGAAGCCGGAGTGATCACCGATGCAATTTTTCCGATTCCTTTTTCAGTCTCTATGCAGTTTGGATTCTCAGCAACACTACCGGCAACACCTGCCGCATCATGACCCCGATGCTGTAAAGATGCCAATACGGTAGGAAAGAACTGTTTGGCTTCTGGATGACCTATAATTCCGAATACTCCACACATTTTTATTTTATTTGCTGAGAACGATCTGCATCGTTACTAAAGTTGGAAGAAAAGAGCAGGAATGCATTTATTCGTACAAAAATCAGTTTTGCACAAACAGCTAATCAATTCCTATTAGTAATCAAAAAATATCCCCCCACATTTGTTTCCAATCAACACAAAAAGCAACAAGTATTCAACAGATTGTTTATACAGGGTTAATAGATATATCTTCATACTACCCTTGTTTGTTTATGGGTAACTATTCCCCCCCATTGTTCAAACCCGCCATGTCTCTGCTGCTGCCCTCGCTCAAGGCCGTCACTTAACTTCCCTCAAGCACCACCAGAGACATGGCTTTTGCTCACAATAATTTAAATGGGGTGAATAGTTACGTTTATTGTTCCTTTCCCAGAAAAAGATAACCGGTTCCCCAGATTGTTTTCAGATAGATCGGATGTTTCGGATCATCCTTCAGTTTTTGTCTGAGACGACTCACCAGTACATCGACGGATCGATTGAAAGATTCCCATTCAATTCCACTGACCCAATCCATGATTTTATCACGATCCAGCACTTTGCCAGGGTTTTTGACAAAAAGCGATAATAACTCAAATTCTGTCGAGGTCAGTTCCAGCGGTTGTCCATCCAGAAAAACATTATGGTTATCCAAATTAACTTCTAAACCTCCAAAAACAAGTTGAGTATTATCCGGCTTCCGCTGATCCGTTCTTCGTAAAACCGACTGAATCCGGGCAACCAATTCACGAGGTTCAAAAGGTTTCGCCAAATAGTCATCAGCACCGATTTCCAACCCCACTACCCGATCGGTCAGATCTCCCCTGGCAGTTAACATAATAATTGGAATATTTGATTCTTTTCTAATCGTCTTACACACTTCAAATCCATCCATATCAGGAAGCATGATGTCAAGAATCACCAGACTGAGCTCTTCTTCCCGAAGTATTGTCAAACCATGACTGGGATGATCTGCTGACAAGGTGGTATAACCAAATTTTATCAAATAGTCGCTAAGTAACAAATTTAACTTCTCATCATCATCAATGATCAGAATTTTTTCTTTCATCTTTTTTTTTGATTATGGTTTCTCTTTTACACTACTTTTTTCTAAATTTTGCCCTATAGCAGACAAAATGTGAAGACAACAATGAACAAAAAATATTTTTATCTTCTAAAATCAATGACCGCGCTTGTTTAACAAAAGTATGGAAACTTTGCATTTTAACCAAATTCTGCTAACTATAAAGAAAGTTTTATATTGAAGAATCAAAGGCATATCCATAATCATAAGGAGATCATCCGTAAATGACTGACGAACCGAACAAAATCATCTATTCAATGATGGGCGTGAATAAATACCATGGCCAGAAGCAGGTAATTAAAGATATTTCTCTTTCCTATTTTTATGGTGCGAAAATTGGTGTTTTGGGACTCAATGGGTCTGGAAAAAGTACCCTATTAAAAATAATGGCTGGCATCGATGAAGATTTTAATGGAACAGCCTCACTCAACCCCGGGTATACTGTTGGTTTTTTAGAACAGGAACCCGAACTTGATCCGGATAAAACCGTTAGAGACATTGTTGAACAGGGAATTCAAGAGACAGTTGACCTGGTAAATGAGTTTAATGAGTTGAGTGAAAAATTTGCTGAGCCCATGTCTGATGATGAAATGAATGCACTTATCGAAAGACAAGGCGTTGTTCAGGAAAAAATAGACGTCTTGGATGCATGGGATATTGATTCTCGACTGGAAATGGCCATGGATGCTCTGCGTTGCCCCGAAGGTGATACACTTATCAAGGTCCTGTCTGGGGGGGAAAAAAGACGGGTTGCTTTGTGCCGCTTGTTGCTACAGAAACCCGACATATTACTATTGGATGAACCCACCAACCATTTGGATGCAGAGACCGTTTCCTGGCTGGAGATTCATTTGCAGAATTATGAAGGCACCATCATCGCAGTGACCCATGATCGATATTTTCTTGATAATGTTGCAGGGTGGATACTGGAGCTGGACAGAGGACACGGAATTCCATGGAAAGGCAACTACTCATCCTGGTTGGAACAGAAGCAAAACCGCCTGAAAAATGAACAGAGTCATGAAAGCGAAAGACAAAAAACCCTTCAACGTGAACTGGATTGGATTCGTATGTCACCCAAAGGGCGGCGAGCCAAATCTAAAGCCCGAATTAGTGCCTATGAAGAGTTGCTCGGCCAGGAAAAGGAAAAACTTTCAAATGAGTTGGAGATATATATTCCCCCCGGCCCCAGACTTGGCAAACAAGTTATTGAAGCGGAAGGGGTTAAAAAATCTTTTTCAGATAAATTACTGGTAGAAGACTTAACTTTTTCCTTACCCCCTGGTGGTATTGTAGGGATTATTGGTCCCAATGGTGCGGGAAAAACAACCCTGTTTAAAATGATCGCCAAGCTGGATTCACCTGACTCAGGGTCCATTAATGTCGGGGAGAGCGTAAAACTTGCGTATGTCGACCAGGAACGCGACAGCCTTGATCCAGAAAAATCTATCTGGGAAACAATTTCCGGTGGACAAGACACGATTTTACTGGGCGACAAGAATATAAACTCCCGCGCATATGTGGGTCGATTTAATTTTTCCGGTTCCGACCAGCAAAAAAAGGTCGGTGTGCTTTCCGGTGGAGAACGCAATCGTGTTCATTTGGCACAGATGTTAAAATCAGAATCCAATGTTCTATTATTGGATGAGCCAACCAACGATCTGGATGTCAATACAATGAGAGCGTTGGAGGAGGCTTTGGAAAATTTTGGAGGCTGTGCCGTCATCATCAGTCATGATCGTTGGTTTTTAGACCGAATTGCGACTCACATTCTTGCCTTTGAAGGAGACAGTAAAGTTGTCTGGTATGAAGGAAATTATTCAGATTATGAAGCCGATCGGAAAAAGCGCTTGGGAGAAGCAGCGAATCAACCTCATCGCATCAAATACCGACAATTGACACGAGGGTAGAACTCTTTCCCGATAACGTATCAACTCACAAAGGAAACCTTTATGGAAATCGCTTTTAAATCTGCATCAGAGCTCGTGGAAATGATACTTTCCAACCAAATATCTTCATCAGATCTCCTTGAGGTCTATATTGACCGATATGAAAAGTACAATGGTAAGATCAATGCAATTATTACCACATCCTTTGATAAAGCACGTTTAAAAGCGAAAAAAGCCGATTCCGCATTGAAAAACGGGGAAAAATGGGGAGCGTTACACGGCTTACCGATAACCATCAAGGATAATTTGGAAGTTATAGATATGCCTTGTACATCGGGTTCACCCAGTTTAAAAAACCATTTTCCTGTTAAGAATGCGGATCTAGTCCAACGGCTCCTTGATCAAGGTGCTATTATTTTCGGTAAGACCAACCTGCCTCTTTTCGGTGACGACGTTCAAACACATAACAAGGTATTTGGACAAACCAACAACCCCTGGAACCTAGACCGCACACCAGGAGGATCTTCCGGTGGAACAGCCGCTGCTCTGGCAGCCGGACTGACTGCATTGGATATTGGTAATGATATTGGCGGTTCCATCAGAACTCCAGCCAGCTTTTGTGGCGTGTATGGTCACAAGCCCAGCTTCGGAATTGTTCCCGACCGAGGAATGATCCCTCCAATGCCCAAACTATTCAAAGGTGAATACTCACTACCAACAGATATTGCAGTAAGCGGTCCCCTCGCTAGAAGTGCTGATGATCTTGATCTGGCTCTCAGTATCATCGTTTCACCAGAACTACCAGACAAAAAAGCCTGGCGGATTCAATTGCCCGACGCCAGAAAGACATCACTTACAGAGTTTAAAATCGGAATATGGCTGGATGATCCAACCTGCCCGGTGGACAGTTCTGTGGGTGACTGCCTGCAAAATAGTGTTGATGCCTTGGCAAAAGCCGGTGCAATAATCCTGGATAAAAAACCAGCTGTCAGCTTTGAAGAGAGTTGGGAAATTTTTATTAAGGCACTGAATGGGACCATGAGCGCCGGCGTACCTGATGGTTTATTTGAAAAGTGGCTGAGCAAAGAAAGCAAAATTCAAGACAGCCAGGACTACCAGAACCGTCAAATTAGCGGATCCATTCAAAGACATCGTGAATGGAAAATAAACGATTTTAAAAGACAAATACTTAGAGAGAAATGGGCGGAGTATTTCAAAGAAATTGATGTTCTATTATGTCCGGTGACACCGATCGCCGCATTTCCTCATGACCACACTCCCTGGTTCGATCGAATGATTACGGTGAACAATCAGGAGCGGCCTTATTCAGATTTGATGGGGTGGGCTGGCGTAACCAACGTTGTCTATTTACCTGCGACAATTGCACCCAGTGGATTTACACCTGAAGGATTACCGGTGGGAATTCAGATTGTAGGACCTTATCTTGAGGACCGAACGCCCATTCAATTGGCTCGATTGATGAAAGATATTGTAGGTGGATTTGAACCCCCTGATGATTTCAGAGGATAAATATTGCTAAATACTTTTTTAACGATCGGGAATGGAAAACGGCTTAGATTTTTTGTTCAAACCTTTTCCTTTTTACTGATTATCCGAATGGATACCTTAGTCAATTTTTTCCCAGTAAACCAATAATTTTTTCACAATTGAATCAACATCCAGACCGGCCTGCTCAATCTGATCATCTCGGGAAGCAAATCTGATAAATTCATCTGGCACACCAAACTGAACCACCGGTTTTAAGATTAATTGTTCGGCCAGCATTTCCATCACACCACTGCCAAATCCACCGGCTTTCGCACTCTCTTCCAGTGTAGCGACACATTTCACCTTAGAGACCTCCTGAACAATTAAGTCCTGATCCAGTGGTTTGACAAATCTGGCATTGACAATACCCACAGACAAATTATTTTTTTTCAGGATCTCTGCAACCTTTTCGGCCGTTTCAACCATTGTCCCTACTGCAAGTAGAAGAATATCCGTACCGGATTGAATCACTTCTCCTTTACCAAACTCCAGTGTCGGCGTTGCCTGTTTATCTAAGTCGGCAAATTCAGTGGTTGCGCCTCTAGGGAACCTCAGTGCGATAGGTCCGTCATTATAGTCAAGAGCTAGATTTACCATTGCCTGCAGCTCAAATCCATTTTTTGGCACCATAATTACCATTTTTGGAATCATCCGCAGATAAGTCAAGTCTAGAACTCCATGATGGGTTGCTCCATCGGCTCCAACGAATCCACTCCGATCAAGAATAAATCTAACGGGTAATTCCTGTCTGGCAATATCATGGACAATGTGATCAAACGCCCTTTGTAAAAAAGTAGAATAGATCACCACAAAAGGCTTAATCCCCTGAGTCGCCATTCCCCCAGCAAAAGTTACTGCATGTCCTTCAGCAATACCTACATCAATAATTCGATCTGGAAATTCTTTTTTAATAGATGCCAGTCCCGTATTCGCAAGCATTGCTGCACTGATTCCCACCGTTTTTTCATCCGATTTGATTACCTTGGCAAAGCTTTGGCTCCAAATGGATGTATAACTTTTCCCTTTTGTCTCTGTTTCCAGTGGCTTCCCTGTCTTTAAATCAAATGGGCCCACACCATGAAATAAAGAAGGATTTTCCTCCGCAAAAGAGTAACCCTTCCCTTTTTGAGTAAGGATATGAAGCAGGATTGGACCTTTCAGCGTTTTAATCGTTTTTAAAAAAGAGACCAGATTCTTGATATTATGACCATCAACCTGACCAAAATAACGAAAATCAAACTTCTCAAACCAGATCCCTTTGGTAAAGAAAGCCATTAAGGAATCATTCACCTTATCCATGGTTTTTCTTATAGTTAAAGGAAGTTTGTTCTCTCTGATTTGTCGGATTATTTCCGCCCTGAGAATATTAAATGATTTAGATGAAGAAATATTGAGAACGGTTCGTGATAACGCACCCACATTTGGATCAATACTCATTTCGTTATCATTGACAATCACAATGATGTTTTCATCCAAATGCCCTGCCTGATTTAGCGCTTCATAGGCAAGACCACCGGTCATCGCTCCATCACCGATCACGGCGATGGTATGATAATCTTCTTTATTTAGAGATCTGGCTTTGCTGATTCCCAGTGTTGCTGATATCGAAGTAGAAGCATGCCCGGCACCGAAATGATCGTATTTTGATTCAAACCGCGAAAGAAATTTTGACAACCCACCTTTTTTACCAATTTCTTCGAATCGCTTGTTTCTGCCTGTGAGAAGTTTATAAGTATAGGTTTGATGCCCCACATCCCAGACAATCTTGTCTTTCTCTAAATCAAAAACCTTGGCCAAAGCAACCGTCAGTTCAACGGCACCCAAAGAGGGAGCTAAGTGTCCACCTGTCTTACTGACACCTTCCAATATTCTTTTGCGACAATCATCCGCAAGTTCTTCCAGTTTATTGACATGATAAGAATGAATATCATTACAATGTACAAGTTTCTCTAACACGTCACCCATGAAAAACCACTTTTAAGTGTTAATAACAATTCGTTATAAACAGATTTATTCCTCATTCTGAAGCGTTAACCTGTTTCTTTTTTCTTTAATAATTGCAGCCTGTTCCCGAACTAACCCATTGGGTTCGGTTTCTTCAATTTTTGATAGTTTATCATCATCAATCACAATTCCCAGTTTATCACATGTAACCAGTGTATGCCACCGTACATTCGAGTCCTCGTAATTCAAATAAGGCAGGATCTGCTTTGCCAGTTTTTGACTTCCCGTCAATTGGAAATATTTCAGCGAAGGCGTGAGTATTTGATCCAGTAGTAAATCATTTTCATATTTACCGACTTTTGTTGAACTTCCAGTCCATTTATGCCAAAACTTCTTTCCCTGTTTCTTCAGCCGGTTCAGAACAACATCGATAAAGTCATCACTTCCAAATTGGTAAAATGCCTCCAGTAGCTCCACTAAAACCAGAGGGTTATTTGACCGGATATACAACTCTTTCAGTTTTGGAATCCCCCCTTGGTACTTCCTTCTGCCTACTGAGCCAATGGCATAAGTCTGAAAAATCAGATCCTCATTTTCCAAAAGTTCCAATAAGCTGTTATCATCAAAATCAGACTCGCTTTCCAGAACTTTCAGCGCCCTTAAAGCTTCTTTTCTTTCTTCAGGTGTTTGACCAAATCGCAACCGATCAAGAAATTCATATTGTCTGGTATCACGCATATCTGGATCTCCCCAATATTTTACCTTTTTAGTATATAAGCCAATGATACAAATTCCAAGTCGTACAAGCTGCTCACATCGAAACTATCACACAATTTTATATCATTTACTGATCAAAAATTGATTGATGCCGTAGAATCACACAAAAATAGAAAAAAATAACACTCCTGCCCGGCTCTGATAAATATTTTGTTTGACAAGGTTTTTTATCCTTTTCACAATAAGTTAAATCGTACAGATTGAGAGAAAGACAATCAAGTACTCAATAGGAATAAAGGATCACTTATAACCGGTGTTGATTGTCTGAAAAGGTAGTATTTCAAGAGGAATAGAATATTTTTCCCTAAACCTGAAACCCTTGCTCGGCAATTAAGAATTCAGAGTTATGACTTCTATCAATTTCCTATTTGATTATTATTCAGATTAAATAATCAAATAAATTGAAATACCAGTAAGATAGGTTGTTATACATATACAAAATACCTTATTCATTCATTCTTTTTTTTTACCTTCAGGTATAATTGAACTCACCAGGTGAGTGTTATCACCTGATATTAACTTCGATAATTAATGCAAGAATCTCTTATCATTTTTTTGGAAGACAAGTACTTTTTTGGACTTTTACCCACTGATTTTGACCAGTTTTTTTCATTAAATAAAGCGTGGATATCCCCTACCGATGAATCCTCTCCGGTTTGGAAGTTTGAACGAGAAGAAGAACCCCATGAGGGAAATTTTGTCCACTTTGGAAATCTATTGGGATTGTCCGCAGCAACCTTTTCTGAAAAAGGATATGTTTTTCTGAAGAAAGTTTCAGAAACCTCTTCTCAAGGTGTATTTATCAACCAGTTCATTATGAGGGTTGCACTGAAAAAGATGAAAGAGAGGAATCGGATCGAAGTTGACGAAGCAAACGTGTTCCCTCCCGACATACCTAGAACCGCTTTTCGCTACGTTCAGCACTACAAAAGAAAAAATATTATGGTTTTAGATCCACTGATGCTGTTTCGCGCATATGATATAAAATAACCGTTCACGGGTTCAAAGTTCAGAAGTTCAAAGTTCTCATGCATATCTAATTCATTGATATGTTAACTGTCACTGGAATTATCGGTTTAATTTTTGTTAAACATCTTCAAATGGTTTGGACTCTCACACAATCGTTTTTCCAAGTTTTTCTTGAGTGAAAAATCTAAAAAATACATAAAAACAACTTTGAACTATGAACACTGAACCTGTGAACGGTTACAATATAAAGTAACCAAAAGAGGAACACCCTATATTGCGTCACTCTTTTGACCCATACTTATAAATCGATCTGTTTCTCTATTTCAGCGACAACTTCATCCGCATCCATCAATGATGTATCCACTAAAATAGCATCCTCGGCTTTACATAATGGAGCGATCGCTCTTTCTGAATCACTTTTATCCCGTTCCACAATATCTGTCAGCAGCTTTTGAAAGGGTTCCCCTTCAACGGGTATTCCCAATTCCAAAGCTCTTCTTTTTGCCCGGATCTCAGCTTTGGCATCTAAATAGAATTTATGGGGCGTATCGGGAAATACTTTAGTCCCGATATCCCGTCCATCAATAACGGCTGAATAACTCTTTACGACTTCACGCATAATAGCATTAACGATAGCTCTGCAATCCGGATGATCCGCAATATATTTTATTTGCCGGGTAACCTCTGGCGTACGAATTTGACCAGAAACATCCTCACCTCTCAAAACCATTTTTTGGACATGATCAACATAATCAATTTTTATATCTTTTGGGTTTTCCTGGAAGTAAGCAGCTACTTCATTTTCATTTCCTTTACAAACCCCTTCATAAGTATTCATACAATAGAGTGTAAGGGTTCGATAAATGGCTCCGGAATCAATATATTCAATATTCAAACTTTGTGAAAGACTTTTAGCAACTGTACTTTTTCCTGATCCTGCAGGACCGTCTAATGCGATGACAATCATATAAACTCATTTTTAATGTTATCCGATACCAGTAATGTCCGGTTAGGTTAATGCAAGAGCTGGAATGGGATCCCTGAATCGTGCTGATAAGAATTAAAATAGAGCTTCTTAGTGAAGCGTAGCGAAAATAAGCCTTGTTTGAGTTCGGTACGAACGAGTTTGGCGTTTTTTCGCGAAGCGAACATAGAAACTCTTTTAATTCTTATGCTAAGATTCAGGGAGCCCATTTCAGTGAATGTTCTGCAAAAACCTAACCGGACATTACTGAAATTCAATAAATTTTTTATAACGATTTATCTATTGTAAAAATTAGTTCCGGTATCAATGAATTTAATAGCTTTTTTAAATATTTATCTAGAATCTACCCGGTTGCCATTAAAAATATGAATAGATTTTCCATTTCCCATATAAAGCTTTGGAATTTGGGTTGAAGATATGAATACCTGATTCTGTTTTGATGAGATAAAATTCATTGTTTTTTCAAATACGGATTCATCCAATTCTGAAAAAACATCGTCCAATAGTAGAACAGGATTAAATCCGAGCATTTCAGTAATTAGCTCATTTACAGCCAATTGTAATGCCAAAAAGGAAACTCGGTATTCACCCTGAGAAAATGATTGTTTATCTTTATTTCCATCAAGCTCAAGCCAATAATTGTCTTTATGAGATCCATAACAGGAATATCCTTTTGATTTTTCAAATTCAACTTTTTTATTTAGAAAAGTTAATATTGCAGCAGAATCAATCTCAGTTTTTCCATAAAAATTATTTCGGTAGACTAATTTTAACTCACCCTCTCTTCCGGTTAATTGATTAAATATACCAGATAAATAAGAATTAACCTGTGTTACCAAACCTTCTCTGTTTCTTGTAATCTTTGGAATTACTTGTGATAACAACTGATTCCACACAAATACGTTTTTGGGATCCGCTATTCGGAGTAAATGTCCTTTCTGTTTTTTTATTCTATTAAATTCTTTAATCCTTTGAAAATATTCTGAATCAATTAGAAATAGAATTCTATCGATATAATTTCTTCTTTCTTGAGGATATTCTTTAAAAGCAGACAGTTGGTCCGGAGCAAATAACAGAGAGAAAAAATTTTTAATATACTCTGAGGTGAATTTAATATTTTTATTATCTAATTGAATTCTTTTTCTATTATAATCCAATCCAATATTAATTTCATGTAAAACATCTTGTTTTGTTAATGAGGATCTAATAAATGCAAGTTTTTCATTTTTCCTGGCAAGATCGCTGATTCGAGATGTTCGAAATGATTTAAGATGAGTGATAAAGTACAATGATTCAATTAAATTGGTTTTACCCTGGCCATTCTTTCCGTAAATAAAATTTATACTTGGATGAAACTCAATTTCAAATTCACCATAATTTCTGAAATCCTTCAATTGAATTGAGTTAATTACCATCGAATTCTAACTGGCATCAGAACAGTTTTGAAATTTTTCCATTCATCACACAGGATTACCACAGGTAATTCTGGATTATTAAAATTAAAGCAGATATCTTCATCATCGGATCCTTCAAAAACCTGTAGAGCATCCAGCAGGAATTTAATATTAAGCCCTATACTCATTACTTCACCGGCATAATCACATTCAATTTCGTCATTTCCTTCACCAAATTCCATCTTTTGACTCTCTACCAGTATTTTTCCCTCCATTACGGTGAGTTTCATAATGGAATTATTGTCTCCATCTGTGACGGTATTGAGTATTTTGACAGCATTGAGCAATTCTTTTCTTGAAACACTTAATTTTTGAGATCCCTCATTTTCGATCAGTCTATCCAGATTAGGATATTCAGCTTCAATGAGTTGTGTTTTAAACTTTATCTGATCTGTTTCAATCTGGAAGGTGTTCTCACTGAAGGAAGCTTTAACCGACTCTTTGGTAAAATCTAAGATTTTCTTTAGTTCCAGCAAACTTTTTTTAGGAATGATGATGTTCCCAGCGGCTTCAATCGGTGTTTCTAAATCGGTTTTATATCTGCAGATCCTGAAGGCATCGGCACCTGTCCAGTTGATGGTATTTGAAGATACAATTTCAAGATTCAACCCCATTAGATTTCTTCGGGATTCATTTTCACCAATTGAAAAAAAAGTACGCTCAATAGCTTTGTTCAAAGCGATAGAAGGTAATTCAAATTCACTTTCAAGTGGTTGAAATTCAATCATTGGATAATTGGTGGGGTCAACACCCGGTAATTTTACTTTTGAATTTTCACTGGTGAGAAATACCCAGTTTTGAGGTGTTGAATCAATTTTAATTTTATCTCCCCTGAACTCTCTAACCAAATTAAAGAGTTTTGAGGTATTCACACAAATCTTTCCATGCTGAATAATTTCTATTTCAAATTTACCAAAGAAAGTATTTTCATGATTTGTTGCTTTAATTTGAAGAACAGATTTACCATTAAATTCTTCTGTTTCTAATAAAACATTATTGGTGATTTTTTCTGTTGTTGTCTTCGGAGAAATATTCACTATTAACTGTAATGCTTCTAAAAATATAGATTTCTTTATATATATATCCATAGTCGTAATAGGCTGGTGTATATCTGTTGAATACTATGTTAATTAGATGTTTTAATTATACTTTAATATTAAAAAGAGCTGTGTTTTATAATCGAACAACCGGTAATTTCTGTGGTTAAATTGGAGTTAAGTAATACCCCTTTTATTTGTGACAGATCTGACAAATTAAACAACAACCAAACCGGTAGAAATTCTTGAGATTTAAACAGAGAGATTACGGACAATTGTCGTAATTGTCTGGTTAATTTCCGGATCATTTTCCATCCAATCTTTGGTTTTTCTACATGCTTGAATCACTGATGTATGGTTTTTACCGCCAAAATGTTTTCCAATTACAGGAAAAGAGAGTTTCGTGAGCTCTCTAGAAATGTACATGGCAATCTGGCGTGCCTTTGATATCTCTTTATCTCTTCGATTGGAAAGAATGTCAGATACCTTAATGTCAAATTTCGTACTTATATGTTTGATTATATTATCAATAGTGATTGGATTTTCTTCAATATCTAAAACATCATTTAATATACGTTTAGTAGATTCAATTGATATTTCCTGTCCTAATAAAGACCAACTCGCTTCAATGTGAATCAATATTCCTAAAATATCCCTCACATTGGATTTAACTGAACTGGCAATTAAGTTAATGATATCTTCATTCAGAGGGATTGACATTAGATCCACTCTGTTTCTAATGATTGCTACCCGGGTCTCAAAATTTGGACGACCGATACGGGCAACCATCCCAGAGTTGAAACGATTAACAAGTCTTTCTTCCAGGTTTTTAATTTCCCTTGGATATCGATCTGCTGTGATGACGATTTGCTTTTTATTATGAATCAGCTCATTAAATATATGAAAAAATTCTTCCTGTGTGCTTTCCTTATTTTCAAGAAATTGAATATCATCTATTAATAGGAGATCAATATTTCGGTATTTATTTCTGATTTCGCGTATTTTTCTGAATCGAATTCCGTTAATTACTTCATTGGTGAATTCTTCAGAATTTGTATATTTAATCTTGATTTCCTTAAAGCGATTTCGGGCTTTTATACCAATTCCCTGAATTAAATGCGTTTTTCCTAAGCCAACATCACCACAGATAAAAAGCGGGTTGTATTTATTTTCAAGTATATTGTCGCCAACTGCATTTGCTGCTGCAAATGCAATATCGCTATTATTTCCATTTACAAAATTGTTAAAGTCAAATTCAGGAATAAGTCCGTCGTTTTTATTTATTTTGTTAATTTGTTGCGGTGTTTTAGCGGTTGATTTGGGTTTCTGGTCCTCTTTTCCGATTTGGATAACTAACTGAAAATCCGGCTTAAGATCAAAATTCAGGAAAGACTTAAAAAGATGGTTTTTAATTAATTTATAGTGATGATCCCGAATCCAATTGTAGAAAAATTGGTTAATACCACCTATAGTGATCGTATCGGGTTTTAAATCAACCAATGTTAACTTATTCACCCAGGCTTCTACTTCGTCTGCTTCAAGATCATTACTTAATAATTCAATGAATTTGCTCCAGCTATCAGAAAACTCTACCCTATTATGCATAATAAAAATAAAACAAAACAACAAATTAAATAAGTTTACACGATGAATAAAATTAATATTTTTAAGCCTATCCTAATCTCTATGAGAAGTTAAGTACGGAATTATTTTTTTTAATTTTTCTCATTAAACCAATATTTTATTAATTTTCAAAATATCATTGTTGAATTATGAAAGAAAACGAAATCATTGAGCACTATTTCAAAAAAGGTCAATCTGGTTTAAGAGGTATGGTTATTGGTCTGGTTGGGAGTCTGGGGGCTGGAAAAACCCAGTTTGTGAAAAAACTTTTAAGTCAAATATCTGTTGACTTTGAAAACCTGGTTCACAGTCCAACATTTAATTTGTGTAATGTTTATTCCGATGAAGAGTTTGAGGTTCATCATTTTGATGTTTATAGAGTGGAATCAGAGGATGAATTGTACGATATTGAAATCTGGGAAAGTACAGAGAATACCAATGTGCTGACATTAATTGAATGGGCAGATCGTTTTTCGGATATCAAATTAAAATGTGATGAAATCATCGAAATTTCAATATGTGAAGATGAAAAACGAGAGTACTTAATAAAAGTCAATAATGTCCGGTTAGGTTGATACAACAGCTGAAAAGGGATCCCTGAATCGTGCTTATCAGAATTAAATTAGAGATTCTTAGTGAAGCACAGCGAACATAGAAACGCTTTTAATTCTTATACTAAGAAGCAGGAATTCCATTTTAGTGAATGTTCTGCAAAAACCTAACCGGACACTACTGAATAAAAGTGGGATAAAATGAAAATAGAGAGTCTGTTACTTATTACTGGAAATAAAAATAAAGCATTTGAATTCAAAGAGATGTTAAATATAGATGAACTTCGGTTTTCCAGCAGGGAGTTAGATTTACCTGAAATTCAGAGTATGTGTCTGGAAGAAATTGGCAGTTATAAAACAGCCTGTGCATTGAAAGAAAAAATAGAAAATTATGATGCGGTATTAACGGATGATACGGCATTGTTTTGTGATGCCCTTAATGGATTACCGGGACCCTTGATTAAATGGTTTTTGGAGACGCTAGATGTAGAGGGCTTATATGATCTGGTTAAAGATAAAAAAAGCCAATGTACGGCAAACTGTATCTTGTCCATTGGGCGGGTAAAAACCGGAGAGATTATCCAATTTGAGGGGGTGGTGAATGGAACAATAGTATCTCCAAGAGGTCAAAATGGGTTTGGCTGGGATAAAATATTCCTTCCTAATGGTTATGATCAAACTTATGGCGAGATGGAACCTGATGAGAAAAACAAAATCAGCCATCGAACGCTAGCCTTAAAAAAAGTCAAAGACTGGATAATTGATAAAATTGAAAGTTGATTTTCATAATTTTACGTTTTTAACCTATTAATATAAATACATTAATAGATCAAAAAGTTTAAAAATTTATAAAAATCAGATACAATTGTTTTTGAGTAGATTGATCAAACTCAATTTAAGGTGAAGCTTGATCTATTTTGGAGTCTTCTTTTCAAAAACCTGGCATTCTTTTCCGGATGCTCTGAAAACGGATAAGGAAGGCATAATTGGGGATTTAAACCCCCATTTTTTACAACCATAGGGATGATTTCTTTCCCAGGTGATGTAGTAAAATTTACATTGGGCACAACGAGGTCTTGTATTTGTAGACATTTTGAAACAGGTGCAATTTATTAAAAAAAATTTAGCTGTTGATCAGATAAATTCGATATAGTGATTGATGATTTCTATGAGAGAATGTAAATGAAATATCTGTTATTTGCCAAGCAATTTATACGGATTCCATAGAAATTAAGTTAATTTTTATATAACCAACTTATAACAGGAAATAAAATGTCCCTATTTGAATCCTTTAAACTTGAACACATTCGGGCTAAGAATAGAATATTGGTTCCTCCATATCATGAAGGAATTGCTCAGAAAGATGGAAGAGTTTCTCATGTGCTATATGAACATTTAATGAGACTCGTGAGACAAGGAGCGGGTATTGTCATCTTTAATAATTCATATGTTACTCAACAGGGAAAATCGCATCCGTTGCAATTAGGTATCGCTGAAGAAGTCAATTTACCGGGTTTAAAAAACCTTGTTTCTCATATCAAAGCGGAAGGTGTTATTGTCGGAATTCGATTGTCTCATGCTGGGGCAAAAACATCTGAAAAGATTTGTAAGGAACAGCCCATTGGTCCTTCGGCGATTAACTTTGGAAAGGATTTTGATCTTAGTCGTTCATTTGATGCAGATGATGTAGAGGAATTATGCCTCTTTTTTGCTCATGCAATTGAAAGGGCTGAGGAAGCCGGATTTGATTTTGTAGAGCTAAATGGTGCTCAACAGCAATTATTGGATCAATGTCTCCATACTAGATATAATGTTCGGGAAGATGAATATGGAGGAAAACTGGAGAATCGTCTTCGTCTGGCCTGTGAAATTATTAAGGCAATGAAAGAGAGAGTGAATTCGAGGTTACTGGTGGGGTATTTCTTTTCAATTCATGATAAATTAGAAGATGGTTTTACCTCTAAAGATCTCAGAACGATGATTAAGTTATTGGAAAATGCAGGTGTAGATATTTTCCATCCAATTACGATACATGTTATGAATAAGTTTTTTGACAGTGAAGAAACTTTATTAGAGTGGGTATCAAAATACACTGAAAAGAGTATTATTGTAGAAGGAAATATTAAATCGACTCAGGTCTTGAAAGAAGTACTTACGATAGATAAAGCGACAATGTATGGAATTGATAAAGCACTCTTTGCCAGATCCAACTGGTATCAGTTTCTTCAAAAAAAGATCTCAGGATAGTTATTCGGAGATATATCGAGGTATCAGGGGAAATAAAATGAACTTTGTGTTGTCAGTCACTTTTATCCCCTGTTAACTCACCTCATGTTCCAAGTCTCAAATATTTTTATGCATTTTTTGATACCTTGAAATTGATTTGATCATCGTTCTCTACTCAAGGAACAAATTTATTTACTTACTGATATTATAACTGTTTTCTACCTAAAAATGGAACATCACTTTTGTATTTTTTATAAAAATAATCACTTGACCTTCGGTTGGATAAAAGAAATTCGAAAATCACGGTTGATTATTGTCCCTGAAAAGGGAGACGAAGTTGTTCTTTCACAAAGTCGTATTGAATACAGTTGGAAAGGCAAGTCTTTCCTGAATGCGCCAGAGGCAATTTCTCATATTAATGAAAAAACGAATCAACTCAAGAAAGATTTAGATACAATCGATTTAAATCTCATCCATGAACTGTGTGAAATAGGACAGCCATATACCTTGGATCAACTATCGGATGATTTTCTGTCAAATCCTGATGATGGATGGGAAAAAGTCGCTCTTTTAATCAAATTGAAAGAAGACAGTCTGCTTTTTCAGCAAAAGAAAAAGCAGTTTTTAGCTCGGTCTCCGGAAGATATTGAAAATTCCAGAATTGAGATTCAAAAAAAGGAGCAAACACAAAAAAAGCAGATTGTTGAAGGGGAATGGGTAGAAAAGTATTTGAAGAAAGAGCCTTTTGAGATTCAGGATCATGAGCAAGAGCATAGAAAGCAGTTTCTGCACCGGTTAAAAAATTTCTTGCTATATATGGAAAAATCTCAGGAAAAGGAATATATTTGCTCACTATTTAATTGTCGAATGTCTGATTCGATAATAACAGAAAGACGTATACTTGATTATTTATCAAACACTGAAAAAAAACTGTCCTGGGGACAACTTGTCCTTGAGAGAGCATCGGTTGATTTAGCGTATGATGAAGATGAAAAAAAGGCGGCAAATGAGAAGCGCCTGCTCGATATCTGGTCCGGTTTCTTTAAATGTCAAACCGTTGATCAAAGAGAATTTGAAACATATACAGTGGATAATAGTGAAACAAAAGATTTTGATGATGCCGTCAGCTGGAAAAAAGGGGAAAGCGGGTCAACAATATATATCCATATTGCAGATGTCGCGTCATTCATTAATAAAAATGAATATATATTTCAAAAAGCGGAAAAACGAATTTCATCACTCTATTCAGTTAAAGAAGTCTATTCGATGATGCATCCGGATCTATCCGAAAATATACTTTCTTTGGTTGAGAAAAATGATCGGGCGGTGATTACATTTGAAGTTCAATTGAACCATGATAGTGAAATTGTTAGCTCTGAGATCTATCGATCAATTATTTCCGTTAATGAGAATCTAAGTTATCAATATGTTGATGAATTGATTGAAAAAGAAAGCAGTTTTTGGTCTGAAGTTTGGGAGTTTTGCCAGAAATTAAGAGAAGAAAGAAAGGAGAAAGGATCGCTTGAAATTGAAAGATCAGAGATTCTTCTTGATATCTCAGATCCGGCAAGGATTACAATCAAAGAAGTACGTGAAAATACACCGGCGTCTCTGATGATTCAAGAGTTGGCTATATTTACCAACTATCAGGCTGCTTGTTTTTGCCGGGACCATAATCTGCAATCGCTGTTTAGACATCAACCTCCCTACTCAGTTAATGCTGATATTGAGGAGGGAACTCCACTGACAATAAAAGATATTCACATTCAACCTGCCAGAATTAGTCTAGAACCCGATCCACACTCTGCCTTAGGTTTGGAATGTTATTTACAGGTAACATCACCGATTCGCCGGTTTTCAGATCTTATCAATCAGGGAATTATATTTAATAGTCTAAGCAATAATGAAATTTTGTATTCATCTGAAGAGCTTTTAGTCTGGGCCAAAAGAGCGGAAGAGATTCAACGTGAATATGGACGGTTAGAGCGGGAACTTCTTAACCATTGGAAGATTAAATATCTAAGTCAAAATAAAGAAGCGGTTTATAAAGCGCAATTGATCAGATATTTTAGAAAAGGGAAAGCGCAGATTAATATACTGGATGTTCAGTTATATGTGGATGCTTTTATGGAGGGTTTAAATGAGGATGAAATATTCGACGTAGTACTAGATGATGTTGATCCTAAATATAACAAAGTTGTCATTCGCCGATACGAACAGGCAGTAAATGATGTAGTGATAGTGGAGTAAAATCTTTTATAGTTCCAAAGAGCAGGTATTAAGAACAGAAAGTACCTTCTGCATTTCAATGGGTAAAGCAGATTGAAAATTCATATCTTCATGGGTTTTAGGATGAATAAAGCCAAGACTAATTGCATGTAAAGACTGTCCGGAAACCTGTTTAAGTGTGTTTTTCAGTTCTTCAGGATATTTTTTTGCAAAGGTTCTAAATCTTCCATAAACAGGGTCGCCCAGGACGGAGTGACCGATCGAATTCAAATGCACTCTGATTTGGTGAGTTCTGCCAGTCTCTAATTGACATTCGATTAAGCATAGATGTGTGAATCTTTTTAAAATCTGCCAATGGGTGACAGCATTCTTTCCGCTTCCTCTTACAGCGAATTTCTTGCGATTCGCTGGATGTCTCCCAATGGGTTGGTCAATTCTCCCCTTGCCTGTTTTAGGCACTCCCCAGATAATAGCCTGATAAATTCTTTGTATGCTGTGGCGTTCAAACTGTTTAGCCAGATTTTCGTGTGTTTCATTATCTTTGGCAACAACGAGTAATCCTGAAGTATCTTTATCAATGCGATGGACAATGCCGGGTCGGCTACTTTCCGGATTCGATAAACTTGTATGATGAGCAAGATAGTTTACGAGGGTATCTGAATGATGGCCGGCCGCAGGATGGACAACCATTCCACTGGGTTTATTTACGATAATCAGAAAGTCGTCTTCGAATATTATATCAAGCGGGTGAGCAACAGGAATGATATCTGTGGTCACTTCAGGTAACAAGGAGAATGAAATAATGTCCCTGGTTCGAACTGTTTTTTTGGGCGTTATATTTTCATCGGATGAATTAATTTTGACTTTTCCGCTGTTGATCATTTTTTTTGCAACAGAGCGGGAAGAAACTAAATTATGCGTCGATAAAACAATATCCAGTCTTTTTTCATTTTGAGTTTCATCAACGCAAAAAGTCTCCATTAATACTCCAGGAGTTCAAATTGTTCGTAATGGAATCGATCAGATGTTTGAAGTGATATGGTCCCTTTAATCAACCTCTCCATGGACCGAAACGTTTCGAGTTCTTCTATTTCAAGATATTCGGCAACATCAGGGTGTAGTCCTAATAATATATTATGGGGTGGACTCGGTGTTTTCGAAATCCGATCAATTTCACGGTGAATTTTGTAGATGATCGTTGAAGAGGATAAAATTCGTGCGGTACCATCACAATAGGGGCAAGGATTTCTTAAATATCGACCTAGATTTTCCCGATTCCTTTTTCGAGTCATTTCTACTAACCCAATTTCAGATATTGGGAGCGCTTTTGTTCTCGCTTTGTCCTTTTTTAATTCATGCTTTAAGGATGAATAAACTTTTTTTCTGTTTTCCTCTGCTTCCATATCGATAAAATCGATAATGATAATTCCCCCAATATCTCTTAATTTTAACTGATGTACTATTTCAGTCACTGCTTCCTGATTAGTGATTAGAATAGTATTTTCATGATTGTCAGATCCGGTAAATCGACCGGTATTGACATCAATTGCAGTCAAGGCTTCTGATTGATCGATTACCAGATGTCCTCCTGATTTCAATCCGACTCTTCGATCCATTGCTTTATCAATCTCGATCGTAATACCGTAAAAATCAAAAATCGGTTCTCTTTTCGAATAGAGCTTTAAGACGTGATTATAGTGAGGTAAATACGTTGCTATGTAGCGTTTCAGTTTTTCATATTCATAGGTGTCATCAATAACCAGCGCATTAACGTTAGGTGCCAGTATGTCTCTGATTGTCCGAAACGTGAGATTTAGATCTTCAAATAAAATTGCTGGGGATCGATAGGTCTTAAATTTCTTTTCAGTATCATGCCATGTTGTTATCAGATACTCGACATCATGTCTGAATTCTTCTTCAGATCTTTGTGCTGCAACTGTTCGAACAATAAACCCTGTATTTTCGGGTTTTATGCTGGAAACAATTTTTCTCAGCCGGTTTCTCTCTTTTTCATCTTTTATCTGCCTGGATACACCCACATTATTTACGTGAGGCATGAAGACAAGATTTCGGCCGGGTAGGGTGACATTGCAGGTAATTCGAGCCCCTTTAGTACCGATGGGTCCTTTCGAAACCTGGACCATTAGATCTTGACCCTCCGAAATTAAAGAGGATATATTCTGTTTCTTTTGAGGTTTATGCTCGTGCGGCGTCACCTCCGGTGTCTCATCCATATCTTCTTCATTGATAACGATATTTTTTCGGTCAATTCTAATATCGTCAACATAAAGAAAAGCAGCTTTTTCCAAGCCAATATCAACAAAGGCAGATTCCATTCCCGGAAGGACTTTTAAAACTTTACCCTTAAAAACATTACCTACAACACTTTTTTCTCTTTCTCTTTCATAAAAGATTTCATTAATAATACCGTTTTCGAGTAGGGCGACTCGAATCTCATGTTTTGAATGATTGATGATTATCTGTTTTCCCATATGCTAGTTTCCTGAAAAATAGTATTATACCAGCACTATCGCAGAAAAATAGTCGGAACCTGAAAAATAAATTATTATATATTTTTGAAAATCCACAAAAATATGTGTTTGATATTATTTAATTTTTATTGTCACAAACACAGTGGAAAATATTTATATTTGTTAATTTCAAATTATTTTGATTAGAAAAAACAACTTTTTAATAGGTGATCTTATTTTTAGATTGGTTAGATGAATTCTTAATCTTTAGTTTTTAAGTTGTTTGAAATACTAACTATATTTTATTTTTAAGGTTAAGCTAATTTTTTGCGGTGCACTGATTGTCGTTTTAGTATTACCCTTTTTGTGTAATAAATTAGCCCTTTATCAGGCCAATAAGTGTAATACGATTAAGGTTTGAAAACTCCGATATAGTATTTAGTACCTTATAAATTATTTTCTGCGTCTTTTAGTACCTTATAAATTATTTTCTGCGTCTTTTCAGCAGGAAGTAATTTGTTAAGGTACTTATCCTGAAAGGGCTCAGCAGGAAGTA
>Ga0307989_1000112_pt1 | contig 59364 bp, 36 predicted proteins | sample EllFjometagen185_FD_203164 | JGI IMG/M metagenome (GOLD analysis project Ga0307989, IMG submission 203164) | Marine microbial communities from Ellis Fjord, Antarctic Ocean - #185 | ecosystem: Environmental > Aquatic > Marine > Unclassified | place: Southern Ocean | collected 2014-10-08 | reverse complement strand
GAATAATTCATAGATACTACTGGTTTATCAGCAGCACTATACTCGTATAACTTATTGGGATTCAGCGGTTTAGTCAATTCATCCACCACGAAGGGGATCAATCCCACTGTAAAGCATTGAACAAAAGCTGGCAATTTTTCGTAGGCTACCTTTCCCAGATACTGGAGGTTGGGTAAGTCCTTAAATTCGGCCTGATCTGCAAACCAATTTGGATGAATCTCTGGACCTAGCAACACCACTTCATAATCAGAGTATGCCAAACAAATTTTGCGTACCAAGGTCGCATCCAACCAATCCATTGCACCTGCATACCCAAGAATCGGTTTATCGATATGTGTGAGTTCTGGTGGTCGGGTTTGAGGCTTTGAGAAATGTTCATAATCTACACCATTGCCAAGGAGTTGAACATTTGATGCTCCAAGTTTCGAAACAGAATTCTGAATTTCTGGGCTAACGGCAAATGAAAGATCTGCCACCTTTAAGTAGGCGACTAAGTATTCACGAAGCCAGCTGGGTGTGCCTGGAAAATCTAAATGGGCGTCATTAGCATCATAAAAGTGAAAAGAAGCCGTGAGTCTGCCAGCGATCTTGCCCCAATAGGCGGAACTGAGTGCAACCACACGATCCTTCCCGGAAAAGCCTAAAACCCTACTCATAAATTTGAAATAGATGGTCCCAACAAGTCCAAAAAGAGCCCTGACAAACCGGCGATCCAGGATGCTTGCAATTCTCGCTTGAGGCACTCTTTTAAGAAAAGGAATTGTAAGCACTGTGAGATTCCCCTGCCTATGGGGTAGCCAATGTTGCTTTTTTCCAACAACGTATGGCTCGATATAAAGAATATTCCAATCAGCAGGAAAGCGTTTAAGCACCTGCTGTTTGCGGGTAACCAGATAATCCCACTTAATCTCAGCAAACCAGATCAGCTTTTTCATTAACAGGCAAACTTCATGATGAGTGATTGGTTCCCGCTGATGATCGATGTTTTAAATAGGTAATCAGGTACATCAGACTCATAAAGGCCTGGCTGATGAGAATTGTGCCCCACTGGTACCAGCGCGCGTGGCGCACATACAGCTGCAGTATTCCACGCAGCTTCCGTTTGAGTTTACTCAAGCCGAACTCGCCCCCTACCGATGCAGAGACTTTATGATAAATTTTGCTCTGAGGTACAAAGGCTAACTGAAAACCTGCTTTGCGACAGCGGAGAGAGAGGTCCACATCCTCACCGTACATTTGAAATGCAGAATCAAAGCCATTGAGTTGAAAAGCCAAATCATTGGGTACCATGAGACAGCAACCAGTGATATAATCGGTGTTGCGGGTCTCAAGGCTTACCTGTGAGGTCGATTCTCGAATGTGCTTATGGGCTACAACTCCAGTCCAGAGATTTACCAATCCTCCACCATACCAAACCTGGTCAGGATGAGCAGAATAACACATGAGAGGAGCGGCCATACCAACATCTTGATCATTTGCAAAGGTGGCAAGTAAGGGTTCAATGAATCCTGGTTCCACGGTGGTATCATTATTCAGGAAAATGATATAGTCAAAACCGCGACCTCTAGCCCACTCCAATCCTGCATTATTGCCACCTCCAAAAAACAAGTTATGAGGGAGTTGCAATAGCTCGGTTTCTGGGTAAGCTTGCTGAATGCGTTCCACTGAATCATCATCTGACCCGTTGTCGATTACCACGATTTCAGCATCAGGATAAGTTACCGCTTCCAAGGACTTCAAGCATTCAAGCGTATCCCTTGCGCCATTCCAGTTCAGGACCAGTACGCAAACCTTTGGGTTAGTCATTTATGAGACCTTTAACCATCTCGGTGCAGAAATTTTCAATCGAAAATTCAGATTTAGAACTTTTCACTTTTTCGGACATATCATCACGATCGGTACCAGAGAAAAACTTCAGGATTGTATCAGCCAAAGCCTGTGGGTCTTCTGGTGGAGCAAGGTATCCATTCTCACCCGTTTTGATGTACTCACCCAACCCACCAACTTGAGTTGCTATAACCGGTCTATCCATCTGATAGGCAATTCCAATAATACCACTTTGGGTGGCAGTGCGATAAGGCAGAACCAATACATCACAAGCAGCAAAGTAGAGCGGTAATTCGTCGTCGGGAATAAACTCATTTCGATATACAATATGAGATGAGAGGTTATGCTTAAGAATCAAATCCTTATATTTCTGCTCATCTTCATAAGCCTCACCCAGGATAAAAGCGGTATAGTCTCCCAGGTCATTTCCGATGAGCCCCAGGGAATTGATTAAGATATCTAAACCTTTATAGGGTCGAATAAGTCCGAAGAAGAGGATCACGGGTTGCTTGTCCAGCTTCAGGATTTCCCGTGCTTCAGCTTTGGTATAGCGAGCTTGATATATTTCATAGAGTGGGTGAAAAAGAGTGGTTACCATTTTTCCGGAGCTATGTCCAAGGACATCTTTAGAAACAGCTTTCGACATAGTGAAAATATGATCGGAGTGACTGAGCACCCTTCTGGCCATCCATGAATCAACGGCAGATTCTTCATGGGGAATAAGATTGTCAACTAAGACAGCAACTCTTATTCCTCTGCGTATCAGGAGCCGACTCATAATATGAATCAGAGGGGCAAAAAAGGGATTCCAATATCTAAAAATAGCCCAATCCGAGCCATGGCTTTTAATCAGCTTTACAGCTTTTAACCAAGTAAAAGGATTTATGGAGTCAAGGGATCGTTCCGAGGGGAAATCTGAAGCTAATACGCCCACTTTATATTCTGTTTTTCCTGGAAAAAGAAATTTGGGGTACTGACGTGAATAATTAATGAACTGAACCTGATGATGAAGATTGAGTTCTTCATAGATCAACGCACTTAAATCTGAGATTCCACCACGATACGGAGGACCAACGCTGATCAAAGAAAGCCGCACAACGCCTCAGGATCAGTCATCGTCACGGATGACAGGTTTCTCCTTATGCAGCGAGCTGGTGATAAGCTCACCCAATAGTCCCATAGATACAAATTGCCCGCCCATGATAGAGAGCAGAATGCCTAAATAAAAGATGGGGCGATTATCGATCCAGGACCCATTGCCAAAGAAATACATCTGTAACCATTGAATGGTTAAAAAGCTAAGGATACCAAAGCCTAAAAGGAGTAAAAACATACCAGCCAAACCAAAGAAGTGCATAGGCTTACGCATATATTTACCGAGGAATAGAACAGTAAACAGATCAAGATAGCCTGTAAAAAGACGCTTGATCCCATACTTAGATTCACCATAGATGCGGGCTCTATGTTGAACGACTTTTTCAGTACAGCTAAAGCCTTTTTGCTTTGCTAATACAGGGATGTAGCGGTGCATCTCACCATAAAGTTCGATATTTTTCACCACTTTTTTGGTGTATGCTTTGAGACCGCAGTTAAAATCATGTATGGGAATACCAGATAGCCTGGAGACTGTAAAATTATAGAGTTTTGAGGGCCATCTTTTACCGATGGGATCATGGCGAACTTGTTTCCAACCACTGACCATATCCCAACCTTCATTTATGACTTCAATAAGGGGTAAAATCTCTTCGGGATTATCCTGTAGGTCAGCATCCATCGTAATGATATAATCACCTTTTGCTGCCTTAAATCCAGCATTGAGGGCTGCGGCTTTTCCATAATTCCGTTGAAAACTGACAACCCGTACACGTTCATCAGATGCTGCCATCTCCCTAATGATAGAAAGTGATTTGTCGGTAGAGCCATCATCAATAAAGAGAATCTCAAATTGGTGTATAGATGGCTCAAGAGATGCTCTAATTTGTGACAAAAGTTCTATAAGAGATTCGTCTTCATTATAAAGTGGGACCACAATACTGATTAAACTCAAAGGACCATCCTCATATTTCTCACGTTTTTGAATTAACGTAATTTTCCGGCTCGCATATAATAAATATATGCTTCATTAGACTTTCCAAGATACTCCAAAACGTCCCCCATGTGCATTAAAACCTCTGGGTTGTCTGGGTTGATCGTCAATGATCGATCAATAAAATCCCGAGCCAATTGGGCGTGCCCAAGTTTAAAGTAAATCCAGCCTGCTGTGTCCAGATAGGGGGCACTATCCGGGTTTATTAGTAATGCTTGTTCAACATACTCTGCTGCATGTCTCAAAGTGTCTTCACTCACATCACCTTCAGTTAGCAGGTAAGCATAATTATTCAAGGCAAGATCATCCTGGTGATCAATTTCAATGAGTTGCAAATAGGTTTGCAATACTTCTTCACGTCGACCAAATAGCTCCAGGGTATTCGCGACCATGTGCAAGGTTTGTTGATCATTTGGACGAATTTTCAGTGTTTGGTATTGGGCATCCAGGGCAACTTGAATATGAATTGAATCTGGATTCTCTGCAGCCATGTCTTGTAGAATACTAGCCATTAATCGGTGGAGAAAAAAGTCTTCAGGAAAAGCTGGTAAATAGCCAGCTAGAACTATTTCAGCCTGGTCAATATCGTCTACATCGAGGTAAGTCCACACCAACATTGAAACAGCATTTGAGAACTCTGGTTTTATTTGGAGTAAGTTTTTCAGAATACCCCTTGCAGTCGCAGACTCGCCGGCATCTATGAGAAGCTGGCTCAATTTGAGCTGTAATTCCCAGGAGTCTTCAAAATCCTGGATCACATCAGTGAGGTAATCTACTGCAGCCATCTCCCCGTGCATAACCTTCACTAAATCGGTTTTCATACTCTGTAAATCCATTGAGTATGGGGCAACTTCAATCAGTGAATCCATTAAAGCCTCGGCATCAAAAAAGCGGTTCATCCCCAAGAGCAATCTGATCTGACGTCCCACCAGGTCAGTCTTGGTTGGCATCCGCTTGATCAGCTTATCATATAGATCAGTAATCCGCGTATAATCATTGGCATTCAGGTAGATGGTTTCGGCACGTTGCAATGCAGCCACTCGATCGGTATCCAATTCCCATAATCGAATCAAAAATTCAGCCTCCCGAATCGAGTCACCTCGAGCATGGTGAATTTGGGCTGATTGCAGAATTGCGTAGTCATTGTTATAGTCAATGTCTAGAATCCGTTCAAAATATTTTAAAGCCTGGTCGTGTTCCATATTTGCCTGGGCAATCTCTCCCAGCAATTCCAATGACTCTAAATTACGAGGTGAAAGGGCAATGACTTTTTCCAGGGATTGCTGCGCCAGTTCTTTTTGATCAGTTTCGAGATAGAGTCTGGCTAAAGAAAAATGAATATCTGTGGCATCTGGATCATAGAATATGGCCTGTTGATAGGCCACAATCGCTTCTTCGTTTTTACCGGCAGACTCAAGATCCATCCCATCCATAAAGGCTGATATGGCTCGTGTATCATAGATACGTACGGGTTCATCGGCCTGTGCTTGTAGCAAGCTCAGGCCCAGGATGAATAAGGATAGTCCCCCTTTTAATATCCAGTAGTACACTTGACTATTAGCCTTCACCCTCGAGAGCTTCGGGAGCTAGCGTCGGCAATGGTTTTCCATAAAACCGCAGGATGAGATATAATACTGAGATACTCAGGGCATAAAACAGAATACCGGTGAGATACGATGGATTTGGAAGGAAACCTAAAGGCAGGAAACCGAATAAAACGGCTACTCCCCCGACCACAAGCGCATAAGGAAGCTGGGATTGAACATGATCAACGTTATCAGCACCACTGGCCAGTGAGGAAAGAATGGTTGTATCGGAAATGGGCGAACAGTGATCCCCAAAAGTTGCACCACTGATAATCGCAGAGAATGTGGCCCAGAACATCACATTATTAACATCACCAAAAAGTTGTACTGCAAGAGGAACGATTAGCGGAATTAGGATGGACATGGTTCCATAGGATGTTCCTGTGGCAAAACTGATAACCGCCGCAATAAGAAATGTGAGCGCGGGTAGCAAAGCTGGCGAGATCAAATCACGGGTATTGTGAACTATATAATCTGCAGTATGAATATCCGTACAAACAGCGCCAAGACTCCAGGCCAGGACTAAAATTATGACAGCGAGAAACATGGTTCGAGCGCCTTCAAACCAACTTTCCAGAGCAGCTTTCAGGGTCAATAATTTCTGACCCATGGCCATGACGATGGCAATGACGGTTGCAATGTAGGCCGCCCACAAAAGAGCTCGACTTGAATCTGTTTTATCCATTATTAATAGTAGTTTTTGTACAAACCCTGCTCCATCAGGAAATGATTCAGGCATACCCGTAATCCACATGCCAATGACGGTCATCCCGATGACAATACCAATAGGAATGACAGCGTTATACCAACGGTGAGGAATATTCTTTGGCATGGCATTCCGAAGCATTGAATCATCAGATAGAGGCTTGGCGCCAGGTCTTAAAATCGCACCCGTGGTGATTGCCCTGACCTCTGCATCATACATGGGACCAAATTCACGCCGCATGGTTGCGTTCATGAAGACAAAAATAATGGCTAGAACAGCATAGTAGCTAAATGGGATAGATAGGAGGAAGATTAGATAGGCATTTGTTTGAATTCCCAAAATTTTGAGTTGCCCGTCTAACAGGGACATTGCAAAAACGATCCAGGTACTAATCAAACCGATACTGGCAACAGGTGCCGCCGTTGAATCAACAATATAGCTGAGTTTCTCACGACTAATTCTCAATTTATCCGTGAATGGACGCATCGTGTTGCCGACCAGGAGACTATTTGCATAATCATCAAAAAAGATAAACAGACCCATGGACGCCGTGGCAACTTGTCCACGAACTCTCGTCCGCGCGTGTCGGGTGGCAATCGCCACAATACCAGCTAAACCACCATTCTTTTGAATAATTCCAATTAGGCCACCAAACCCAAATGTAAACAGTAGGATCGTGACATGACCAGGGCTGGCAACAGTGTCAATGATGTAGCCATCCAGGGATCGGAGGAATCCAGTCACTGGATTGTAACTCAACATAATCGTTACACCGACCCAAATTCCTGCAAATAGTGATATCAACATTTCTTTGGTTAATAATGCCAGGGCTATTGCAAGCAGGGGTGGTAAAAGGCTTAACCAGCCAGGGATGGTTTCAATTTTGCGTGAAATCATCTCTTGATATGGTACTTGATAGGTGATATTTGCATTCCCTGAAAGAACGACTTCTGCTGTTCCCTGTTCAGAGTCGATGAGGAGTGGGCTACCATCAAACCCATTGACAACAATCTGATTAGACGTCGAAGCCTCGCTAAAGCCAGACCAGGTTATTTCAAAAGGTACACCTGATAAAATAATTGAGGGAAGATCAAGACTCTGGGCTGGTAGTGGATTCCCCCAGAGCAGTAAACAAGCTGTGATGACAAGAGAGGTCCTAATTTTTGCTATGCCTTTGATTTGGGTACCATCCCTTTCTCATATTTTACTACCTGATTCCCACCGCGCCGTTTAGCGGTATACATGGCTGCGTCTGCTGTTTGAATCAAATCTTGCATGGTTTCGCCATCCCGGGGAAATTCTGACATACCGATACTAATCTTATTCTGAATAACTGTTTCATTCATCTCAAAATGATGATCGTGAATGGCTGAACAAAGTCGACGAGCACTGGCCATACAGGCTGCCGCATCCGTATTTACCATAATAATGACGAACTCTTCCCCACCGTATCGGCCGGGAATATCACTGGTTCGAACGGTATCACGAATAATTTGAGAAGTCTCCCGCAGTACAAAATCACCCATGAGGTGTCCATAAGTATCATTGACCAGCTTAAATTTATCTAAATCCAGGAACAGGATTACCAATGAATTTTGATAACGAGATGCTCGAGCCAGCTCCTCTTCAAAACGTTGTTTTAATGCCCGTAAATTGTATAGATGAGTGAGCGTATCAATGGTCGCATAGTTATTCAAGCGCTCATATAAGCTGAATCTTGTCAGGGCAGCCCCTAGACTTTGGCTGATCATCTCAAAGATACCAATTTCACTCTGTTTTACCTGATATTCTGATCTGGATTCTAGAATGAGTGCGCCGGGAGCATTTTTCACCTTTGACAGGGGAAATACAATCACCTGATCATAGTTGTAATCTTGCAGATCACCGGTACGATAGATTCCGTCGGGATACTCCTCATGACTCTTTTTAAAGACATAATGTTGACCCGTGATAATACAACGACTGACCAACGAATTAAAAACAGGATAGCTCATCCCTTGTGTTAAGCCACTCTCATCTCCCTCAATGGAGTCAACGATAAAGAATTCTGGTGTATTCTCAGGATGTAGAATAAGAACAGCGCGATCAAAATTTAAAAAGTATTTTCCGAAGCGAGATATTTCATAGAGGAAGTCAGTTTTTGTGGCAGCAATATTCAGATGTGTGTTCACCTCGAGCATCACTGAGAGATGATCTGACCGTTGCTTGAATTTCTCGAGCATGCTGGCGGTAACCGAATTAAGCCCCATGGCTGTTGATACATGATTAAAAATATCGAGATTAAGCTCGGCCTGTTTCATCTTTGCTGGAAGAATAGTCAGCAGAAATCCGGCAAGCGCACCTTGATCACCGATGGGTGAAATAATTGAAAATTCAGACCAAGCAGCTGGGTCTTTTGAAAACATGGCCGCATTTTCTTGATTCTCAATTAAAACGCTGGTAAAGCTTTCTTGAGACTGAATTTTAAAAATGGCAGGGACGACGATGGGGATAACATCAAAAACCTGATCTTTATTTGTATCGAGTTCTTGTAGGAGGTATGATTTGTCATCATCAAAAATATAAAAGTACACAGATATCTCAGGGTAAACTGAATAAAGTAGTTTTATGTGATTGCTGACCTGGGTCTTGAAAAAAGGCTTTGTATCCAGATTCGCTAAATCGATATCTGTTAATGCCATGATCTGATCCATCCTAACTTATTTATGTAGCATTTTCCTTGAAAAGGGTGCTACTCAGAAATTCATTACATACGCCATTTCAGACGATTTAAGCAATAGACTTAAAGTTAAGGATGAGGAGTATAAAAATCAATTGATACTCCTGTATCTTACAGGATTAATAAAACAGGGATATTTGAGAAAAATAGGGTCTAAATAGATCTATTTGGTGTCACTAACCAACTGTAGAGATGAGCCAGTCGGATTTATTGCATTGTGGTGTAAAGCGAGTGAATCAGCCTGCTGATTATTGCTGCTATCTGCTTGTTCAGCGAGGGATTCGGGTGTGACACTCTGATTCATCTGCTCTTCGGTAAAACTACGTTTTCCATTTGGATCAATAGGTGAGATTGGATCAATCAACATATTCAAGCCCAGGGCAACGACCAACCCAGCTGCAATGGCATAACCAGCAACCTTCGATACCGTAGAATGAGAGAATTTATGCCAGAGACTTTCTTGATCAATATCATCGATTCGAGACAATAGCGCTTTAGTGAAATCGGGACGGGCCTGGTGAAGGGGCAGTTTATGAAGGGTATCTAGTACATTTTCTAGCTCTTGAAAGATATTACGACAAGGGGAACACACGGCGAGATGGGCGTCAACTTTTGCTTTTATTTCTGAAGATAGTGTATTTTCCCGATAATCTGTGAACTGATCACTAATATAGACACATTCGTTGTTCTGCATTCCAATATTTCCCTTGATGTAGTTGCTCTCGCTAGCAATTTTGGCTATGGATTACTCCCTTAAGTAGCTCAAAGTTTCTTGCAATTTCAAACGTGCTCTGTTGACACGCGACTTGACCGTTCCCATTGGGATGTCGAGTATTGTACTGATGTCTTCGTAGGAAAGTTCCTGAATATCTCGCAAAATTGTGATGGTTTTAAAAGGCTCGGGTAAGTTATGAATAGCCTTCATAATTTCTTCACCTGCATAGCTATTAAAAACGATTCCTTCTGTATCTTTATCTGTATCAACAGCAGTAAACTCATTGTCATCATAAGATAAAGACGACATGGTATACGTCTTACGCCGTTTACGCTTTCTTAATTCTGATCGTGCTAGATTCCCTGCGATGGTGTAGATCCATGTGGAAAATTTTGCAATCTCACGATAGGCATGTTTATTTTTATATACCTTAAGGAAGGTTTCCTGGACCAAGTCTTCAGCGTCTGTCATATCATTTAAAAAGCGATATACAAAATTAACCAAGCGGTCTTTATAACGGTCAACCAATTCAACAAAAGCAGTCTCGTCTCCACCCTGGAAGGCAGCGATTAGTTGTTCATCAGTTTTTTGTGTTTTTTTACTCATTGTGTATTCCAACAGCGTTTTTGCTATTTATGTTCACCTGTATCAATATAGTTTTTTCATCCGTGATGCAAAGGTGCGGTGTAATTTCTGCCACCACCATAGGTTTAGCCTCATACTTATACAACTTTTGAGACCCAGGTGGTAAAAGCAGACAGCATATCAACTGATCCCAACCTAAACTGTAAATCAAGATCAGCCAGATTCCGGGTAGCCTTTTGCAGTTCAGGGAGCGTATAATTTCTTGAGAAGGCATTTAAGTCTTTTAAGAAATAATAAGACGTAGACCCCTGACTGATCGACTTGCGAGCCTCAGGGTTTTCCTGGAGTGCCATGAGTTGAATCAAGCGATTATAGAGCATGGCAACAAGGTAAGGTAAGCCTTCTTTCCCCTGATGATCAATTTGTACCAGGATTTGGATGGCAGTTTGGCGATCGCGTTTTGAAAAAGCCTCAATAAGCTGAGTCACATGGGCATTTTCTACAGCCCCAGCCACCTTATCAACCAGCTCTCGATCAATTGTTGTGTTGGCATCATCTAGATAGAGCGCTAGCTTTTCAAGCTCATTGTCAATAATTGCCAATTCTCCGCTACTGAGTTCAATCAACCTATATATTCCTGCTTGATTGATGGTAACTTTGTGATGCCCAGCAATATCCGTAACTATCTGCGACAGTCCCTCACCTTCAGGACTCTGTAGACTCACGACCTGTGATATTTTCTGCATGGCATCCAGCCACTTTGCTTTGCGAAAATCACTTACTGAATAGTGGGCTAAGACCACGGTGTCTGGGGGTAATTTTCCCAGGAGATCAGCCAATTTTGTTTTTACCTGATTACCACTATCTTGAATTTCATGCAGCATGATCAAACTTGCGGAAGAAAAAAGCCCACCTCCCCCAAGGAGAGTACTCACATCAGTAACCGCTTTAAGGTCAGCGCCCCACCGTTGAACCAACCCTGCGTTCTGTCCAAATCGGTCTATGAAAGATTTTTCCAGCTTCTTCACAAATTGACGATAAAGGTAAAAATCAGACCCCATAGCAAAATAGAGAGGGGCAATTTTACCACCCTCTAGATCATTTAAGATCCTGGAATATTGACTGTATTGATTGGAGGAAGGTGCCATACTAGAAATAAAATATCCCAAACCCGGCTATTGTAAAACAATACCAGGCAAAATAATGAAATTTGCCCTGCCGTAATAACTGGAGAAGCCATTTAAGACTAAAAAAGCCTACCATAAATGAGACAATCAAACCTACCAATAAAACAAGGCCTTCATCTGCAGAAATGCCAACTTCCAGTAGGTCTTTAAATTCCAAAACGGTAGCAGCAACAATAAGTGGCAACACCATGATAAAACTAAATCTTGCGGCCTGCTCCTGCTTTACTCCCAGGGCTAGAGCCATAGTAATGGTTGACCCTGAACGAGAGATACCTGGGACTAAAGCCAAGGCTTGGGCAAACCCAATCAGAAGCGCTCGCTTAAGGTTGATGGGCTGATCTGATTTTTTATAAAATTTTGTAGAAATCAGCATGGCTCCAGTTACCAGCAACGCAATACTCACTCGGGCTGGATTGGAGAATAAATCACTAATTTGATCTCTGAGCAGTAGCCCAACAAATCCAGCAGGTAGCATGGCAACAATCATGAGAACAGATAATCGAAACTCTGAATTCTGTTGATACTCATTTTGCCATTGACCTGGTGAAAGAAGGCGGGAGAAAAATAGCTTGAGCAAATTTACGATATCACTCCAAAAAATAACCAGGACTGCCAAGAAAGTTCCGAGGTGGACAACCAGTTCAAACGCGATACTATCCTTGAAAGCGTGGGTACCTAGAAGCGCTTCACCTAAGACCAGGTGACCTGAACTTGAGACAGGTAGAAATTCGGTTAAACCTTGGATTACTGCCAGGATTGCCGCACTGAGTAAATTCATCTTTTGATTCCTATGACTGACATCATTCTTCCAGTTACTCCCCTATCGCGTCTGTGGGAATAAAACAGGTGTTCATCACGAAAGCTACAATATGGAAGTATCTCAATCTGTTCTTTCAGTACACCAGTCGAAACCGCCGTATCCAGTAAGAATTGATTATTGTTAAAATTTGAGTGTCTATTCTGGGAGTTCTTTTGCAAGTAAACCCCTTGAAATTTCTGTTCAAACTCAGGTCCCACTTCAAAATGCTCCTGACTTAAACCAGGACCAATTACGATGGATAAGGAAGCTGGAGAAACTTGAAACGAATCCATGACCATTTGAAGTGTTTGCCCTAGGATATTAAGTTCGGATCCTTGCCATCCAGAGTGAACAGCCGCAATAACAGGTTTTTCGTTGGACCAAATCATAACAGGTGAACAATCAGCAGTGAGAATACTTAAGTAGACTCCTGGGGTTTCGGTGATCAAGGCATCTGTGGCAGGATATTTCCCTGGCTCATTAACCATTTCAATTCCAGCTCGACTGATTTGAACCGGTTGGGCAAGATGTGACTCATCAATCCCATATCCTTTTAAGAATATTTGCCGATTCTCGGTCACATTCGTGAGTGAATCACCTCTTGATATGGACATATTCAGCCCACTGTAGGGAGCGGGACTTACCCCGCCAAGGCGTGTTGAGAAGCCCACTTCAATGCTATCTGGAATTGGTACTCTTTCTGATTGAAGAGTCTTTACTCGAGGATCGATGGCAACTCCGTAGCAACACTATCGGTTGAAAAGAACCCTGAGTTATCATAATAGCCAGTCAACTCGAAGGCCTTATCTACATAGTCCATCAGAAATACTAAATCATTTTCCCGTCGAGTATCCCCTCCCCACTGAACCTGGTGAACCAGGCCTTCGTAGGTCGGTGCGTTTACCAAGGCTTCCCACAATTTACTTCCTGATCCCCCCGAATAGCGGGCAGCATTCAACAACATGCCCATGACATCGTAACCCATATAATCATATTGTTCAGGACGGTGTTTAAAAATACGAAGATACTCATCAGAGTACGCTTTGCCTATTTTCTGAAAGCCCAGTCTATCACCTGTAACCAAAGTCAATTTAGGTAGGTATCTAGAATTCTTTTTCAAGGCATCACGGTCCAACCAATTTTCATCACCCAGCACATGGGTGTTCAAGTTGTTATGGGCAATTTGGGAGGCGATATAAGTGATGCTACCTTGGTGAATGGGAAAGAATATTCCATCAATATGTGATAATTCAACATGTATGGAATCACCACGTGTTGGACGCGATTTCCTGAGGATAGGCTGTAATTGTTGCTCATAGATATTAACCGAGTCGCCCTCAGAAATCATTCCACTCATTAAAGAATCTAAGCGTAGTGAATCGGCCTGCATTTTCAGATACAATTCCTCTAAGCCCTGTTCTCTAATTCTTCGAAAGTGTACTTTTGAAAGATCTGTAGGTTCTCCGACGTACCAACCCTGATACTGAATCAATCCACCCAGTTCATCAATTCTTGTGGCAAAATTATCAGCCAACTGTTGACCATATTCTGTGGAGGGTGCAATAATAGCAAATGTTTTCAAGCCCAATGTCTTGATTGCATATTCTGCCATGGCGATGGCTTTTCGCTCACGAGTCGCCCGAAATTGAAAGATACCTGTAGATAGGTCTGACAACTGATTTTCCGTAGCTGTAGGAGCAATCACAGGAATTCTTTTACCATCCAGGACTGCAGCAGTCCCTTTGATATTCTCATTGGTCAATGGTCCGATCTGCGCCAGAATACGTGGATCATCCCTGACCAATCTGGCTACGCGAATACTCTCGGACAGCTCGCCCCCATTATCATAAATATGTAATTTAATAATTTGATCCATTGTGTCCTTGTGGGTCATTGTGGCATAACGAATACCATCCAAAATGGGTTCAGCAATGGCAGTTAAGGATCCAGATAACGGTAGAACAACAGCGATATGAAGCGTATCCTGATAAGATGTCCCGAAGCGATCGTAAAGGTTAATTGCCAGTTTCCGTAGGTCTTCATCTCTGATGTAGGGACGCAGATTGAACAGGATATCCAATGCATCGCCCCGGTTACCCTCGCTGAGAAATCTTTCGGCAACGAGCAGGGCTAAAAACTGACCCGCTCGGTCAATTGACCGTGAAGCTAGCGCATGAAGATCATCTGTATCACAAGCTGTTCCCACCAGTGACTCTGTATATTCACGTGCTGCTTTTCGAATTTTCTTATCATTTGTTATGGCTGCTGTTGATGCGAAATACCAGGCGGCCTCTCTGGAGTCTCCGCGGTCTAAATAAATTTCTCCCAAAAGGAATTCCAGATCGTCACTGTATTCGCTTGTTGGAAAATCATTGGGAAATTCACGGGCTAACATGAGCGCTCTTTGATTAAAGCCCAGTTTATTATAACAGCGAATTCGCATATACGACGAAGCCGATCTCTGTGGATTCAAGGAAACATCTTCATCGGCCAATTCAGCAAATATTCTTAATGCTTCCCAGTAGGCTCCCTGGTTATAAAGTGAGACACCTGACTTAAAGTCCGGGCGGGCACTGAATAGAAATAGGGGTATAAATATGATTAATAATAATTTGCGCATCGTTTACTCCACCGTCACACTCTTTGCTAAATTTCTAGGTTGATCCACATTGCACCCACGTTCTACAGCGATATAGTAAGATAACAATTGGAGAGGAATCACATTCAAGATGGGTGCTGTAAATGAGAGTGCAGGTGGCACATATATCACATGGTCTGCCACATCTTTGATGCGTGTATCACCCTGAGTTGCCAAAGCGATAACCCGCCCGTGACGCGCTCGAACTTCTTCGATATTGCTCAGGATTTTGTCATAGGTTTTGTCTTGAGGTGCGATGGCCACAATCGGCATGGATTTATCAATCAATGCAATGGGACCATGTTTCATTTCAGCCGCTGGATAACCCTCAGCATGAATATACGAAATCTCTTTTAACTTTAAAGCACCTTCTAGAGCAACGGGGAAATTCACCCCACGGCCCAGGTATAAAAAATTTGAGGCGTCAGAGTAAATCTTGGCTATTTCAGCAATTTGATCAGCTTGTTTAAGAATCCAGTCCACATCTTCTGGAAGTTTCTGCATCGCTTGAGCGATTTCCAATCCATCAGCATCACTCATCCCCATCAGACGGGCCAGCTTTAGCGTAAGTAGTGATAATACAGTAACTTGCGAGGTAAATGCTTTGGTAGATGCTACCCCAATTTCCGGACCAGCATGGATATAAACTCCAGCTTCTGTTTCTCGAGCTATAGAACTCCCAACAACATTACAGATACCGAGGACAGTGGCGTTACGATCTTTGGCTTCCTGAATGGCAGCCAGAGTATCAGCAGTCTCACCAGATTGACTAATTGCAAATACAATTGACTTGGAATCTACTAATGGTTCTCGATACCGGAATTCACTGGCATACTCAACTTCACTGGGGAGTCGAGCGAATTGCTCAAACATCATTTCACCGATTAAGCCAGCATGCCATGAAGTTCCACAGGCTGTAAAATAGCGTTGGTCTGCGTGCAAGATAGAGCCAATCTTGTGGTCAATCCCACCGAGATGGGCATTTCCCTCACCAGGCAACAAACGGCCGCGCATGGCATCATAAATAGTTTCTGGTTGGCTAAAGATTTCCTTCAACATGAAGTGTTCGTAACCACTTTTTTCAATCTCTTCAAGGTTGAAAGTAATTTTGTGAATTTTCTTATTTACTGGTTTTTCATCAGAAGAGTATGTCTTAATACCATCATGCGTCAAAACTCCAATTTCCTCATTCTCCAAGTAGATCACATCTTTGGAATATTTGAGAATAGCAGCAACATCTGAGGCGACAAAAAACTCGTCTTCACCTACGGCCATAATCAAAGGAGCACCTTTACGGGTACACACAATTTTGCCAGGTTCATCGGAATGCACAATGGCTAAACCATAAGCGCCAACCACATGAGAGAGGGCTTCCCGCACGGCATGTTCAAGATTTCCATGGTAAACTTGACTGATCAGGGCAACAACAACCTCTGTATCTGTGTCACTTGAAAATTCATAGCCTGTATTCTCCAATTCATCTCGGAGAACCTTATAGTTTTCGATAATCCCGTTGTGCACGATGGCCACTTTTCCATCTTGGCTGACGTGGGGATGTGCATTGCTAATGGTTGGAGGTCCATGGGTAGCCCAGCGGGTGTGACCAATGGCAACTTCCGTGCTGATTTGTTGGCGGGCTAAGGCCCCCTGAAGCTCACTTACCTTCCCCGTTACCTTCTCAAGATTGATTCCTGATGCACAAACCAGAGCGATTCCACAAGAATCGTAGCCTCTGTATTCCAATCGTTGTAATCCCTCGATTACTACAGGGACAGCATTATTTTTTCCTATATATCCGACTATACCACACATATTCTTACTCTTTATTTTTCCGAATTATAATAAGATCAAGAAGTTCAATGTTATTCCCACTCAATAGTTCCAGGAGGTTTAGAGGTCACATCATATACCACACGATTAACACCGCTCACTGAGTTAACAATTTTGCTCGATACATCTGCAATAATCTCGTAAGGAATGCGCACCCAATCAGCAGTCATACCATCCAAACTATGGACGGCACGGATGGCGAGAACATTCTCATAGGTACGTTTATCGCCCATAACTCCAACTGTCTGGATTGGCAGTAGGACAGCAAAAGCCTGCCAGATTTTGTCATACCAACCCGTTTCGTACAGAGTCTCAATAAAGATTCTATCAGCAGCTCTCAATATTTTCAAGCGGTCTTCACTTACCTCACCCAAACACCGCACGGCCAGGCCAGGCCCAGGAAATGGATGTCGGCCAATAATCTTGCCTGGGACATTTAAGACACGCCCAACAGCTCGGACCTCATCTTTGAAAAGCTCCTTAAATGGTTCGAGAACTTTTAGGGACATTTTTTCAGGTAAGCCACCGACATTGTGATGACTTTTAATGGTGACAGCATGACCTGACACTGCGCCACTTTCAATGATATCTGGATAAAGGGTACCCTGAGCAAGCCAATCAATCCCATTGAATTCTAGGGCAACTTCTTCAAAGGCTTCAATAAAGACACGACCAATAATTTTTCGCTTCTGCTCAGGTTCTTTAACACCAGCCAATTCTGAGAGAAATTCTTCTGAGTAATCATATTGATAAATTTTTATATGCGAATTCTCAAAGAGAGCTCTTACCTCTTCCGATTCATTTGAGCGTAACAAGCCATTGTTGATAAAGACTGGCAAACAGTTGTCACCGATGGCCTCATGCATCAAGAAAGCTAGAACTGATGAATCCACTCCTCCACTTAAGCCCAATAATACATTTTGATCTCCAACAGTCGCGTTAATCTCGCGAATGGTATCCTCAACAAAACTGGAAGATGTCCAATCGCGATTGAAATTAGCAACTCTGAATAAAAAGTTGCTGATAATGGTCTGCCCCTGGACAGTATGATTGACCTCAGGATGAAATTGGACACCATACATGGGCAATGTTCTATGAGCAATTCCAGCAATTAAATCACCTGATGATCGAGCAATCACATCAAATTTCTCTGGCAAGGTTTCAACATGATCACCATGACTCATCCAAGCCTGTGAATCGTCATTCACGCCCTCAAACAGTGGGGAGTTCTTTGGGAAATGAATTCCCATGGGTCCATATTCTCGGGTTTTCCCTGGTTCAACATTACCTTTGAAATGGCGTGCCATGAGTTGCAGTCCGTAACAGATCCCAAGTATAGGCAGATTCAGATCAAAGATAGCTGGATCAATCTGAGGAGCACCCTTCTCAAAACTACTATTGGGTCCACCAGATAAGATAATTGCCTTAGCGCCCAGCTCATTAATTTCTTGAGCTGAAAGATCAGATCGGATAATCCGACAGTAAACCTGCTCCTCTCGGATACGGCGCGCAATCAATTGAGTATATTGGGATCCAAAATCTAAAATAAGTACTAATTCATGCATGAGAATCTCCTGTCAGATTTTTCACCTGCATCACCTACTGTCCCAAAGAATTTGAGAGTCCATTCTTATTTATCAGACGTTCCTGAAGGGGCAAAGTATTGTGAGCCAAGTTGATTCTTTGTTTCATACCCATTGACCTCAATGATGCACCTTTAACGTACAATTGGTATCACTTTATTCACGGAAGAAAAGCTATTTTAACTTGAGGTTCCAGGACCTCAAAGAATCCAGATATTTTTGATTGGTGAGTTCATAATGAAGTGGTGTAATGGAGACACAACCCCTCCGAACTGCATTTTCATCAAGCCCTGGATCAGAATCTTTATAGACCCGGGTACCTGAGAGCCAATAATAAATACGTTTTCGAGGATCTTCGCGACGTTCCAATTTTTCCTGGTAGGTTCCACTCCCCTGTTTGGTGACACAAAAGTCATTAAAAGATTCGAAATCACCTTCTGGTACATTAACATTGAGCAATGTTCCCTTGGGTAGACCTTCTTCCAGGATTCTTCTCGTCATAATCTGGGCCACACGTGCAGCGGCTGAGAACTCTTTCTGAACAAAAGAATTTAACGAAATAGCCATGGCAGGAATACCAAGAATTGTACCTTCATAAGCGGCAGAGACGGTTCCTGAATAGATAATATCTACACCAACATTGGCCCCTTGATTAATCCCAGAGATTACTAAATCTGGTTCTGGTACCAATTCACCATTAATGGCTAATTTTACACAATCAGCCGGTGTTCCACCAATACCCCATCCAAAATGAGTCTCATTTTTAAAAATCTCAGTCACCTTCAAGGGATCAGAAATGGTAATTGCATGTCCCATAGCGCTCATCTCAGAGATTGGAGCTACAACATAAATCTCAGCTTCTTCAGCTAAAATTTCCGCCAGCGCATGGATCCCTGGGGCATTGATACCATCATCATTGGTAAGGAGGATTTTAGGCTTGGACATACAGGATATCTAATACTTCGGTGATCTTTTGTTTTAGTTCATCCCTAGCAACAATCATATCTAGAAAGCCTTTCTCGAGGAGGAATTCGGCCCGTTGAAAGCCTTCTGGTAAATCTGCACCGATGGTCTGCTTGATCACGCGGGGACCAGCAAAGCCAATGAGTGCTCCAGGTTCGGCAATATTCACATCACCCAACATGGCGAAACTGGCTGTAACACCACCTGTGGTTGGATCGGTCATGAGTGAAATATATGGGATTCTTGCTTCAGCAAGTTGGCTGAGTTTAGCAGAGGTCTTGGCCATCTGCATAAGAGAATATGCGCCTTCCATCATCCGAGCTCCACCAGATGCAGAAATGATGATGAGAGGATACTTTTTCTTCCGAGCAAGATCAGTCGCCCGAGAAAGCAGTTCACCTACAGCAGATCCCATACTGCCACCAATAAATGAGAAATCCATAACGGCGAGGACGACAGGCTTTTTGTTCATCTTCCCCACGACAACTCTGACGGCATCATTTTGCCCAGTCTTTTGCTGTGCAGCCGTTAACTGATCACTATATCTCTTTTGAGCTTTAAATTTAAGGGGGTCTTTTGGTTTAATATCTTGAAAGTGACTTTGTCGATCAGCATCATCCAACAGAATATCGATATAATTTATGGCCGGTATGCGGAAGTGATATCCACACTTATAGCAGACGTTATTACTCTGCATTAACTCGGCTTTATAAAGAATTTGACGGCAACTGGGACACTTGACCCAGAGACCTTCTTTAACGTCTTTTTTTTTCGAATTCTCGGTTTGTATATTTTTATCTTTTCGTCGAAACCAACTCATTCATAATCCTTAATTAATTTCAGGTATTTATACCTTGCACATAATAACCTGCAAAGCAAGTTAGACCAAAGTGAGTTTGCCTAATTTGCTGAATTTTTAAGTGTACAAGTTGGAGATTATCCTGGGTTTGCGGGGCAAAATATAGGGCTCAAAGCCTATGAGATAATTGGTCCCCCATGAGGGTAGCTTTCGATCAATTGTGATAACCAATCTTGGTAAGCTGAAGTCTGAGACTAGAAGGTAGGCGGGACCCACTTCTTGGCTTCGTAAGTTGCGTTGTATAGAGGCTCCAATTCATCCAGATCTACCAATTCTTCAGACGCTCTCGATTCAGCCAGGCGGGCAACCAAACCAGCATTTGCATGGATAGGATGAAATTTCTCTCGCACTGGAGTTGCAGTCTCATCTTCTTCTAGCCATTGGGCGAAGCCACGATCTGCTGTCCCAAAATAATTGACAATATCCGAACCTGCTAATTGGTCCCACGACTCATAGTGAAATTGTGGTGTCGTTACTTGTTCAGCTCCCCCAAGATCATAATCAGCAAAATGGACAAAATTACGATGGGAAAATATAACGGCCCTACTCAGCCCTGAAATTTGATTCTGCATTCCCAATGCAAGAGCATCTGTACTCGGTATAGCAATCAATGGCAATGCTTTGGCAAGCGCCAATGCTTTCATTGTGCCGAGTCCTATTCTTAAGCCATTGAAACTACCAGGACCAATGGCAATGGCCAAAGCGGTAAGGGTATGGCCGTTAGAAGCACAAAAGTGTAAGGCCTCATCAATAAATGGAGCTAGCTTTTCTATATGGATTTTACCACCAATGGCCTCCCGCTCAAAGATCACTTCATCATGATGACTGATAGCAACTGAACAAACGACAGATGAGGTATCACATGCTAAGATCATGGGTACATCTCCAAAACTCGGGGTGAATTAATCACTAATTCACGACCATTTTCTTCCCCCTCTATGGGCCTGAAATTTAAACCAAAGGCATCCACTGGAATTGCTTCTCCAACAATATCAGCCCATTCAACGATGATGATGGCTCCAGAATCAAGATATTCCCAGATCCCCATATCAATTAACTCCTGACCATTTGAGAGCCGATAGGCATCGATATGTATGATGTCTTGGTTCTCAGAATGATATTCGTTGATATAGGTAAAAGTAGGACTCAGAGCATATTCATTAATATTAAACCAGGCTGTGACCCCCTGGGTAAATGTGGTTTTGCCACTGGCTAAATTGCCCGATATAGCTAACACATCACCTGGTTTAAGTTGAGCCGCAATTTTCTTTGCAAGCTGCTTGGTTTCTTCAGGACTGTGGGTCTTGAAATGATATTTGTACATTATTTGGGTTCCAAGTGAGCCAATGGTATAATCATTTCCCACATACTTAAGCCACCATGTTGATAGGTATCGGCAAATTTGTTCTGATATTTCCTGAAATTATTCGGATATAGGAAGTAATACATTTTCTGGGCAATGGCCATTGTGTCGCTTACCCCATTTGAGGTAATTCTAATTCTTCGTGGATCATCTAGATACCAGGCATCTTTGGTGCTGGGTTTTAAATTTCGACCTTGTTTGAAGCGTAAATTTGTAGAGGCCTCCCGATCGGCCAGAATCTGAGTGGGTTGTTGGACGCGGATGCTTCCATGATCAGAGGTGATTACGACATGAAAACCCAGTTTTGCTGCTGTAGCCAGGACATCTTTGATCCAGGAATTGTTAAACCAGGCTCTTACAATCTCTCGATAGCTGGCTTCGTTGGGCAGAAGTTCCTGCAGGAGTTGTGAATCAGTTCTTCGATGAGCCAATAGATCAACATGGTTTAAAACTAGAGCAACCAGGTTTTGATTTCCCCAGGATGGGAATTGTTTCGCAAATTGTACTCCATCCCGATTGGTTATTATTTTTTTATACTTTGCATCCGGTTTTAAGGATAACCCTGATCGACGGATATGTTCTTGTAGAAAATCATTTTCATGGCGATTGAGACTATGTTCATCCCGGCCGTTCCACCATTCTGGATGAAAGCGCTGCATATCATCTGGGAAAAGTCCACTGAATATAGCGTTCCGGCTGTATTCTGTGGTAGTCGGAAGCAGTGAGAAATAGCCATTTCTTCTGATTTGAAAGTTATCATAGAGTAATGGTTCAAGCGTAAGCCATTGATCCCAGCGCATGCAATCGATGACAACCATCAATACTTTTTTGTCATCCTCCAGAAGTGGTCTTACTGTATTGGTAAAGATATCCGGGGAAAGTAATGGGCGTTCATCGGCTGGTGAATTGACCCAATTCTCATAATTAGTTTTTATAAATCGGGTAAATAAGTCATTGGCCTCATGCTGTTGCTGTAACAGCATTTCATCAAACCCCAGATCGGGATAATCATCAAGCTCTAATTCCCAGGCGGACAATTGGTGGTGAATATCAATCCAATCTTGGGGACTTGGTTTGCTTTCAATCCGCTGAGTTAGCTCGGCAAAGGCTTGCATATATTTACCAGAAACTGCGTCTTCTTTAATCTGACGATTTTCCAATATTTTAATGATTGCCAAAAGAATTTGGGATGGGTTGACCGGCTTGGTGAGATAGTCAGATATACGACTCCCGATAGCCTCTTCCATGAGCCGTTCTTCTTCATTTTTGGTAATCATTATAATTGGCAGAGCAGGAAACTCTGCCTTAAGGATTGCCAAGGTCTCCAAGCCATCCTTGCCAGGCATATTTTCATCAAGGAGAACAATATCGAAACGCTGCTGATTACAGAGAGCAATTGCATCGTCACCATTGGTTACGGTGGTGACATCGAACCCTCTACCCTCAAGGAACATGACATGGGCTCGGAGTAGGTCAATTTCATCATCAGCCCAAAGGATTTTTCCGCGGTTTTTCTGGGGACTATTCATGGCTGGAAATTATATGGGGATGGGTGTGAGAAAACATTATTCTTGGAAATATTTAAATCTAAGGCATTATTTATTTTTTGTTCTAGTAACCTTCTGAGCCTGGCAAAATAATCCCATTTTAAAAGAGCTATTCTACCCCAATTGGTATAAATCCTGAAGGAATAGTCTTTCTGGGATAGCTTGCGATCGAAGAATTTCTATAAATGTGCCCTGAGTCTGTACTACTTGAGAACACGATTCGTAGTCGAGATTCTTCACGTTCGTTCAGGATGGGTATAAAAAGGTCACTAAAATGATATGCTGACCTTTCTGTCTATTTAGATGTCAGGGTCCAGGATCCATCCCAATCTTCACCAGGAGGATTTTCGATATAGTATTTACAGCGCTCAATATATACACGGCTGGGATTGGTAGATCTCCCAGGGAACATATCTTCCAGGCCATCAGATTGCTGGAAGCCTTCTAGCGCCAGGGCCCATTTTTGATCACGGTAGAGTGCTAAAGCTTTATGATAACTCTCCAACATTTCTAAATACCCCTCAGGTAAATTGCCTTTGACTGAGATCAGCTCATACACTTGAACCGGCTCACTTTTGCCCTTCACCACGACATAATCAAGATCACGCCATTCAAATCCGTCCTTGGCTGCCAGGTAGGTTGCTTCTGCAACATGGATATATATTCCGTATTGTTTTGCTGATGATTCCAAACGTGCGGCTGTATTAACAATATCACCCATCATGGTATAATTCATGCGCATGGCCGACCCCATATTACCGGTCACCATATCTCCCGTTGCAATCCCTATTCGATTTTGCATGTTATGAACGATTTCAGGCCAGCGATCGCCTTCTGACTGCCATTTCTTTCTGAGGACTTCAAGACCGAGTTGCATATTAACGGCTGTCAGACAAGCCATGTGCTCATGGTTTTCCACAGGTACAGGGGCTCCATAGAATGCCACGATGGCATCCCCAATGTATTTGTCTAGTGTCCCTTTATTTTCGAGCAGGATGTCGGTCATTTCTGTGAGATATTCATTCAGCAATACGACGACTTCTCCTGGAGACAGTTTTTCTGAAAAACTTGAGAAACTTTGGATATCCGTGAAAAATGCTGTGTGTATGCCTGCGTCCCCTCCAAGTTTCGGCTCTTGTTTATCTTCATACATACGATCTATCAGTTCAGGAGAGATATAAGTACCGAAAGTATCTTTAAGAAAATGCTTGTCCCGCTGCTCCAGCATGTATTTGTAGAGTACATTGGTTAGATAAGTTAAGGCCATGGCAACCAGAGGAGCCATGATGGGCACAAATAAAGTTTGACCAGGCGCGGGTACAGTAATGCTTTCCGCATTTCCAGACATCCACTTAAACAACCATAAGTGGTCAGTCGTAAAAAGTCCTACGTTGATGCTCAATAATAACATGGCTTCAAGACCAACCAATAAGCCACCCCAAAGTGGACCAAAAAAGACAATAATTAAATAGGCGACGAAAGCGCTCAGGAAAATTAGGGTGAGCTGAGAGGCTGCTGAATCTGAGGTAAATTCAATGGTTTGGCCCAAAACATGAATAAAATTCTGATCCAGAAGAGTTTGAATAGCATTGGCATGGTATTCAAATCCTGGCATAAGAGTTGGCGCACCGAGGTAGTCAAAAAAGGCCGTTGATTTATAATCATGCATGACTTCAACCGAAACACCGATGATACAGATTTTACCTTCAAAGGGACTTTCCATCACAGTGTGAGTTGGATCCATCAGGCTCAACATCATATTCAAGGTACTGGTAGAGTCAAAATTTGACATCCAGTTAGTGTCTTCTTCATAAACCGGTAGATCAAAAGCTTCTGTATCTATGATCCAGACCAATGGAAATCGTTGAAATGTCTGCCAGGGCTCAGATTCACCAATTCTCGCATGGGAAGCTGGTCCATAAATATTTGTAAGAAAGCCTGGGTAATCTGACCCATATGTGGGAATTGAGATTGGACCATAAGAAAATTCACTTACATCATAATCGAATTCTAAACCGGGTTCATCGGGTATGTCCAGAAAATATTTAACAGCCTTCATACCCAGAGAAAGTCGCCAGAGGTCAGGCTCGTGAGCCATTGCATTAAAGACATTATAACGCCGTGTAAAATGATCCTTATCTTCATCTATATCAACCAGGCCATGATCGGGATTCACTGACATGATGATATCATTCGGGGTAATCAAAATTTGAGGTGGGATTCTTGAAGGCTCAGATTTAATAGTAGAAGCCATGACAACCTCAGTGCCTCTATCCCGAGCATATTCGATGGCCTGCGCAATAGCTACATCTCCGTCGGTATACTGATCAGGTAAAACACCGTTGAATACCGAAAGTACTCTGGCAGTATGAGCATCCCTTGAATCGAACTGAATATCAAATACGATAACTTCAGCACCAGCATCAGCCAGGTTCTTGATCGCAGCGTCCCATATTTTTCCCCGGGGATAAGGCCATCCATAGTCTGCAAGTAAACGGTAGGTCTCATCATCGACATCAATGAGTACAACATCTAAACTATCGTTGGGATTTTCCTGGTGTGAAGCCCAGGATGAAAGTGGACCGCGGAGCTGAAAATTAAAATCAAGAAACTTGAAGTTGCCCAGATCGAGCAATCCAAATACCTGGATGCCTACTGTGAGGAATATCGCAAGAAGCGTAAATAATACCCCAATGCCATATTTTCTTATCATACTTAGCCCCATCTCTACTTTATAAAAATTTTGCTCGACCTACCCAGGCAGACCGCAAGGTGTATCCCAAACCTCTGAGAGTAACTCCCATCGGCTGCTATTTATAAACTAAAATAAATTCTTCTTTGAGAACAATATCAGGTACTGTATCAATCAAGGTCATAATTATGGAAACAAACGCTCTATAAAGAATAGAACGCTCAAGACACCAAACAGCTAAAAAGTCATCTCAAATCTAGCAGAATACATATTATCGATGTAATCTGTATAATCACTAGAGTACGAGCGTTGTTCGTAGCTTCCAATCACTCGACTTTTAACTGCTGAACTTCCAATATTCATCGTGCCAAAAGTATATTGAGTATTCATTTGTAGGTTTGTCTGTGTTTTAACGGTAGAGGTTAAACTATTGGCAGCATATTGTGTGGCATCATCATATTTCTCAGAGGTAAAGGTCATGTACTGGACACTGCTCCGGAGGATGAATTTGCCTCCCAAGAGCCGATACCCTGCACCCAAGCGATAGGTACTAAAAGTATTTGCTTGATAGTTTAAATCGGTATCATCATAGAGCTGATTCTGATTATTACGGATGGAAATTGTCGTGCTAAGCGGGATGCCCCATTCAGATCTCAGGTTCAAACCATAAAGGTTTGAGGCGCGTAATAACCCTTCTTTCCCGATTACCATATTCTCCATGTTTGACCGCATCATATTAAAGGAGAACGTATTGTCTATTTGTCCAGTCCGCAACATGTAGGTCAAGTTCACATTCGAGCTTAAAGATTCGTTCAGTTCTCTGTTGTCAATAATAATTGTAGAGTCTTCACCTGAGGCCAAAACTTGAATCGTTTCAGTGGTTTCATCAATATTATTATCGCGATTGAAAAATTTCATGTTGGTGGAAATAGTGGGCAAACCGCGACCTGGATTGAGCGTGAGCCCACCACTAAATGCATTTTGAGCAAGCCTTGGATCTGCAATGAGATCTAGAGAGGTGGTGTTGTTTTTATAGGATTCCCAGCCCAAGTTCAAGTATAGCATATTATTAAGCATACGGATTTTATCAGTTATTTTCCATCCGTTCCAACCTTTACCATCTAAACGTAACACAGGACTTCCTAGCGCCTTATATCCAGGACCAACATGATGATAGTCGATGTGAACGAAATTACCGTAATAGTTGAGTCTTGTTGAAAAATGAAGGGCAATGGTAGTCATGGCGGCTAGATAGTTACCCGCATTTAAATTCTCGACATCAACGGGTAGGGTTAAGTTTTCATTGAGTACGAAAAAGTCGCTGAGATTGGCTGGGTCAAATTTACCATCAGTAAGTAAAAATGAGAGGCCTGCACCTGCAAGCGCATCATCAATGGTAGAGAGTGCTAGAGGTGAGTCCAGAAAACCTGACCCAAGTGAATCATCATAAGTTGTATCTGAAAGAAGACCAAAGGTATCAAGCTGTGAGCGGGTGAGTGGTCCATCTATAATATTTCTATTATACAGTGAAAAAGAGGCACTCCCTTCCATCACAAGCCGATGATTATCGAAAGCTAATTTTATATCAGAGCCTACAACGACGTTGTCTTCAGGGTTGCTACCATTGAGAAAGTATTGGATATCACGGGTACTATCCCCGAGATTATAGTTATCATCACCAAAGCCTATGGTGATGGGACCATTGGGGCCAACTAATTCTTCTGAGAAGGTTGATTCATCCCACCAAGATGGTTGAGTAGAAACGCTATTAATGCTGTCTTTTGTATGAACATAGAAAAGACCGAGTTGAAAATTCTTCCCTGAACCAAAGCTGGGACGTACAGCAAATAAGCCGCGTTCAAAAGTATATCCACTCCGTTTCCATTCTGAGCCAGTGCTATCAAATGTGGCAACTCCCGTAACAGGGCGTGTTGTCTGACCAGAAACCACGTGCAAATTGACCCATTTGAAACGTAAATCGACATTGTGACCACGAACGCGTTTACCCCAAAGGGCAAGACGATTCATCATCGGTGTATCATCACCATAGGTATATTTTAGCCAGGAAGTTCTTACTTTTACTCCAAATCTATTCTGCGGTTGTAATGTAGAATCTTCTTTACTCGTCATATTGGCAAACAACTTAATTTTTGCCCAGTCAAAATTAAGGTTGGTCGAAAAGTCCAACCTTGATACATCCTGAGTCAGAGGAGTGTATACAGGAATACTCAGTGAATCACCACCAATGAGGGTGTCTACTTGTGATTCACTTACATTGATTAAATCCTGACGATGGCTGAGGTTTAGGTTACCGCTATACCTTAAGTCAAATATTTTTTGCGCTTGACTCTGAACATTAAAACTCCAGGAAGTCGATGAAAGACGAACACCATAAATATTGGAAACCTCTATAAAAATATTGTGTTTTCCTGCACTTAATGCATCAGGTTTGTAGGTGATTAAATCAGTGGTTACCAAGGAATAGGCTGTAACATCAATATTATCAAAAAACACTCTAACTGAATTGATATCAACATTTTCCAAGTTAAAGAGTGATACGGCCACGATCATTGGTTCCCCGAACGGCATGATCGAACCTGGATCAGGGGTTAAAATGATCAACTCACCAAAATTATCCGTATCTGCACTTGCTTGGTCAACGAAAGCTGGTTCTGAGACTGGGACATACTGAGGATCTGATAAGGGGTCACTATTGGCTGGAAATGCCACCAGTCCACCATTGGTCAGACTAAGGACTATAACATACTCAATACCAGGTGCGCCAATTATCTCACCAGGAAGATCAGCAGAAAGCTTTAACTCTCCGATGACCATCATTTCTTCAAGAAAGCCTACCTGGCCAGCCAATCTATATAAAATCTTAGCGCTCGAAATATCCTCGAGATCACCAGTATAAAGTGCTTCAAGTGCTAAGGTACTTCCCTCAACAGCTTCACGAGGCGGGACATGAATTATCTCACCCTGCAATTGATTGGCAAAAGCGCTTAGCCCAAAACTGACCATCGCTATAGCCAATAGCCGTTTTATCCTAGGAGAGTACAAGTAAGGACTACTATTCAGCGTATTCTATGATTATAAATTTTTCTGAATTTGTCTCTTCATTCACCATTCTGATACGAAGTTCATGAATGGTCGACCCGTTGTCTTCTTCTTCATCGTCTTCTTCTGGATCATCTGGTATATCATCCTCATCTGAATCTTCTACTTCTACAGAGCCATCAGGATTAGAGGTGCCCGTTTCATCAGCACCCACATTTTGGACAACACCACTGATTAAATTTTCGACCTCAACAATACCTTCAATCACAATAAATATATCGCCATTTTCATTACTCTCAACCCACCACTCCGTACCCTTCACGGAAGCCACAGATGTGGGAGTCGCAATACGAAATTCACCTTTTTGCTTATTTACCGTAGCTTTTACAGTTCCATAATCAAGGGAGATAGTTTTAGATATTTTTCCACGTTCGACCGAAGCCAATATCTCCATCTCGGAGTTGCCTTTGACCTTTAGCTGACTTTTGTCATCTAAAAAGAAAATAGCCACAAAGCCATCATCCCCTGTTTTAATCCAATCGTGATTTTTTAATTGTGTGCCCATCACTGCATTGGGGGAATAATCATCAGCATTAAATTTTTTATGAAACGTAGTTCCCTTGGATTTGGCAATAACGCCAATGGGTTCTTGTGCAAATGAAGTTGCTGATAATATCAGTGAGAAAATTAAAGAAAGTTTTAATAAATACTTCATGGTAAGCCCCTATTGAGTCGTAATGCTCTCGATCTCAAAGGCGCCACTCATCAATTGAACTAGTAGAGCCCCAAAGTCTGTTGAATTTAAATTTTCACCATCTAATGTAATCTCAGCACATTCTCCATAACCAGTTAGCGGACCTGTCGGCCCGAACAAAACGTTATACTGACTATCGCCGAGTACATTCCTCAATTGCTGTTGACAGGGAGTAATTGTCTGTCCAGCTTGAGAAATTGTAAATCCATATATTTCACTATATAATTCTTGATTTGCACCTGTTGTAAAACACACTTTTTTGACTTGCCAGGCATAGGCTTTTCCTATTTCCAGGGGCCGACCATTAACAGTTGAGTAGTCAAGTTGGTTCACATCACCTAAAGAGACAAAGCTTCCATCATCTGGGTATGGAAAGGATGCTTCACTTTGAAGCGCGTCTTCCGGCGAGCTATGCAGAATTGGGTTATACTCACATATTCTTATGTAATAGTCATTACAGCCAGTTGAATTCCACTCAAAAACGGGATAAGTGTCACTTACAAACTCATAACCGAGGGAAGGAAAAATAAGGTCGATATTTGCAGGAGCAACGATATTGATTTGTTTATTTGGTTGAAACCCAATATAATCAATACTATAGCCAGGGGCAGTAACATTAAGATTAAATGAATAATTTCCAGATGGCATACTGCCAAGCGTCATAATAGTATTAATAAGGCTGGTTGCTTCGGCTGGATCAATCGTGTTAAAAGTGAATGAATCAAAGCTTATCTGATTACCCACTTCATCATTAACACCACGATCCTGGACATTTTGGTCTAGATCCCTATTCGAGATATACAATGGAGCCTGGAGGGTCATCATTACATCTGCACTAAAAAGAAGTTCATTAGACAGACCCAATGATGGAATATTTGCTGTCATCGACAGAGAAACATTCACATTCTCAATTGGATACTCACCCAGATCGTTTGCCAAGCGATAGCCGAATATAAGTGGATTATTCTGGCCATTCTCGAAATCGAAATCAGTTAGATAAATAATATCCCACTCTGCTAGATCTGGCTGGGCTGTGACTTGAAGGCTTTGCCCATAGGACATAGCACTTATTAATAGAGTGAGTGTTAGGTAATAATATTTTTTCATAGTTTCCTCCTGCACACAAGCAATATAAAACACGCAGATAATCTCTGCGTGCGCTGTATCATCTTCTGGTAGCTGGAATTTAGTTAGTAACACCGCTAGAAACAACATCTGCATGGCTTATATAAAAGCGAAGAGCCCCTTTTAGGGGCTCTTCATTGTTTCTCGACAACGTCCTACTTTCACACCCTCAAAGAAGGCACTATCATCGGCGCTACAGGCCTTAACTTCCGAGGTCGGAATGGGATCGGGTGTTTCCCCTGCGCTAAAGTCGTCGAAAAATCAAAAATCATATCAATGACAAAAATTGGGAAAAAGTTGAGTAGTCACAAACATGCGAACTAGAATTAGAATAATATTGATCAAGCCTCACGGTAAATTAGTACCACTCGGCTGAACACGTTACCATGCTTACACCTGTGGCCTATCAAACTCATAATCTTTAAGTTACCTTCAGTCCGGATTAAACCGGAAGGGAGATCTTATCTTGAGTCGAGTTTCGCGCTTAGATGCTTTCAGCGCTTATCTCTTGGGATCATAGCTACCCAGCGATGCCGTTGACACGACAACTGGTGCACCAGAGGATCCCTCATTCCGGTCCTCTCGTACTAGGAATAAGTTCTCTCAAATCTCCTGCGCCCACGGCGGATAGGGACCGAACTGTCTCACGACGTTCTGAACCCAGCTCGCGTGCCGCTTTAATGGGCGAACAGCCCAACCCTTGGGACCTTCTCCAGCCCCAGGATGCGACGAGCCGACATCGAGGTGCCAAACCTCCCCGTCGATATGAGCTCTTGGGGGAGATAAGCCTGTTATCCCCGGAGTACCTTTTATCCGTTGAGCGATGGCCCTTCCATTCGGAACCACCGGATCACTAACACCTGCTTTCGCACCTGCTCGACCTGTATGTCTCGCAGTCAAGCTCCCTTATGCGTTTACACTCTACGCACGATTACCGACCGTGCTGAGGGAACCATTGCGCTCCTCCGTTACTGTTTAGGAGGAGACCGCCCCAGTCAAACTACCCACCAGACACTGTCCCAATACCTGATTCAAGGTATCTGGTTAGAATTTCAGAAATTAAAGGGTGGTATTCCAAAGTTGGCTCCACAATCACTGGCGCAACTGCTTCAAAGCCTCCCACCTATTCTCTACATTAAATCCCAAAACCCAATGTCAAGCTGTAGTAAAGGTTCACGGGGTCTTTCCGTCCTGCCGCGGGTAGCCGGCATCTTCACCGACACTTCATTTTCGCCGAGTCTCTGGTCGAGACAGTGCCCAAATCGTTACACCATTCGTGCAGGTCGGAACTTACCCGACAAGGAATTTCGCTACCTTAGGACCGTTATAGTTACGGCCGCCGTTTACTGGGGCTTCACTTCACACCTTCGACCGAAGTCTAAGCGTTCCGATTAACCTTCCAGCACCGGGCAGGTGTCAGTCCCTATATTTCGTCTTACGACTTAGCAGAGACCTGTGTTTTTGGTAAACAGTCGCTTGGGCCTATTCTCTGCGGCCCACCTACTTTTTCCTGTAAAAGGATATCCTCGGTGGGCACTCCTTCTCCCGAAGTTACGGAGTTAATTTGCCGAGTTCCTTAACCAGAGTTCTCTCGCGCACCTTAGAATACTCATCTCGCCTACCTGTGTTGGTTTGCGGTACGGTCACCTATGAAATTCACATACGAGGGTTTTCTCGACAGCATGGTTAGGTTCAGTTTATGGGCTAGGCCCTCCTATTCAGCTCTCAGGATAGTGTTCCAGCGGATTTGCCTACCGGAACTCCCTACGGCCTTAAACCAGCACTTTCAATCGCTGGCTGAACTTTCACTTCTGTGTTCCCCTTATGTTCAAACACTTCATAAGTGGTACGGGAATATTAAACCCGTTTCCCATCGACTACGCCTTTCGGCCTCGCCTTAGGGTCCGACTAACCCTGAGCAGAGTTGCTTTACTCAGGAAACCTTAGGCTTTCGGTGACCAGGAATCTCACCTGGTTTATCGCTACTCGTGCCTGGATAATCATTTCTGTGTCCTCCAGCAATCCTTCCGGTATGCCTTCAACGGTTAACAGAACGCTCTTCTACCACTCTGAATAAATTCAGAATCCATAGCTTCGGTACTGTGCTTATAGTCCCGACGATTATCGGCGCAAAATTCCTCGACTAGTGAGCTGTTACGCACTCTTTCAAGGGTGGCTGCTTCTAAGCCAACCTCCTAGCTGTTTTAGCAATTTCACATCCTTTATCACTTAGCACAGATTTAGGGACCTTAGCTGATGGTCTGGGCTGTTTCCCTCTCGGCAATGAAGCTTATCCCCCACTGCCTGACTGCCAGTAAGCATGTTACGGTATTCGGAGTTTGATTGGGTTTGGTAATCTTGTGGGACCCCTAGCCCATTCAGTGCTCTACCCCCGCAACACTCGGTACTGACGCTAGCCCTAAAGCTATTTCGAAGAGAACCAGATATCGCTGAGTTTGATTGGCCTTTCACCCCTTACCACAGTTCATCCAAACGGTTTTCAACCCATCCTGGTTCGGACCTCCACTGCATTTTACTGCAGCTTCATCCTGACCATGGTAAGCTCACTCAGCTTCGGGTCTACCCCATGTTACTAAACGCCCTATTAAGACTCGCTTTCGCTACGGCTCCGGATATTTTCCTTAACCTTGCAACATAGGAGTAACTCCCAGGCTCATTATGCAAAAGGCACGCCGTTCCGGAACTAAATTCCGGTTCGACCGCTTGTAGACATACGGTTTCAGGCTCTATTTCACTCCTCGTCAGAGGTACTTTTCACCTTTCCCTCACGGTACTAGTTCACTGTCGGTCACAAGAGAGTATTTAGCCTTGGATCATGGTCGACCCAGATTCAAACGGAATTTCACGTGTTCCGCCCTACTCGGGAATAATTCCCAGGAAGTTCAAATGCTTTCATTTACGGGGCTATCACCCTCTATGGCAGACCTTTCCAGGTCCTTCAATTAGCAATTGAATTTTTGACTTCCCGACGAGTCTACAAACTCATCCAAAATTATCCCGCAACCCCTAGACTGCAACGCTTGTAGGCTTGACACAGTCTAAGTTTAGGCTATTTCCATTTCGCTCGCCGCTACTTTGGAAATCTCATGTTGATTTCTTTTCCTGAAGGTACTAAGATGTTTCAATTCCCTTCGTTGGCTCACACCTCCCTATATATTCAGGAGGTAGTAGTACAGCATGACCTGTACTGGGTTTCCCCATTCGGAAATCCCCGGATCATAGAAAGTTTGCTTCTCTCCGAGGCTTATCGCAGCTTACCACGTCCTTCATCGCCTTCTTGTGCCTAGGCATCCACCGTACGCCCTTAGTAGCTTGATCAAATGATATTGATCTTATATATCTTTATTTGTATTCTAATATCTAATGCGCATTATATGCGGCTACTCATGTATAAATACATTAAGTATTTCTTCTTTTTCCCAACTTGTCAAAGATCTCAATAATTCCGAGGAACTATCAATGTGGAGCTTAACGGGATCGAACCGATGACCTCCTGGTTGCAAACCAGGCGCTCTCCCAACTGAGCTAAAGCCCCTTTGTTGTTTATGTGGGCCTAGATAGACTCGAACTATCGACCTCACGCTTATCAGGCGTGCGCTCTAACCACCTGAGCTATAGGCCCATAAATCAAGTCTGGGTTTCCAGACACATCCAACAAAGGATAGTTTTAAAAAAACATTTATATAACCAAGCGTAACTCTCTTGAGTTAAACGTGGTCCTCTCAATAACATTCGTATGAATATTATTAAAAGAAAAAGGGTATGCAGGTTTAGGTAATATGTCCAACCTAGCTGGAACTTTCGTTCCGCTATCTCCTTAGAAAGGAGGTGATCCAGCCGCACTTTCCAGTACGGCTACCTTGTTACGACTTCGCCCTAGTTATCAGTCTTACCATTGACAGCTCCTTCCCCGAGGGGTTAGGCCACTGGCTTACGGCACTACCAACTTCCATGGCGTGACGGGCGGTGTGTACAAGGCCCGGGAACGTATTCACCCCGGCGTGCTGATCCGGGATTACTAGCGATTCCACCTTCATGGGGTCGAGTTGCAGACCCCAATCCGAACTTAGACCGGTTTTTTGGGATTGGCTCCACCTTGCGGCTTCGCGACCCTCTGTACCGGCCATTGTAACACGTGTGTAGCCCTAGCTGTAAGGGACATACTGACCTGACGTCATCCCCACCTTCCTCACGCTTGCGCGTACAGTCTCAATATAGTGCCCAGCATAACCTGATGGCAAATATCGATAGGGGTTGCGCTCGTTGCGGGACTTAACCCAACATCTCACGACACGAGCTGACGACGGCCATGCACCACCTGTGACAGTGTCCTCGAGCAAGCTCTTGGAGGGTTCGGCTTTCACCGAATTTTCACTGACATGTCAAAGCTAGGTAAGGTTCTTCGCGTTGCTTCGAATTAAACCACATGTTCCACCGCTTGTGCGGGCCCCCGTCAATTCCTTTGAGTTTCAGCCTTGCGACCGTAGTCCCCAGGTGGAGTACTTAACGCGTTAACTCCGGCACCGAAGGGGTTGAATTCCTCCAGCACCAAGTACTCATCGTTTACGGCGTGGACTACCAGGGTATCTAATCCTGTTTGCTCCCCACGCTTTCGTGCCTTAGTGTCAGTATCGAACCAGAGAGCCGCCTTCGCCACTGGTGTTCCTCCTAATATCTACGCATTCCACCGCTACACTAGGAATTCCACTCCCCTCTTTCGAACTCAAGAACCGCAGTTTTGGAACCAGTTCCGCAGTTAAGCTGCGGGATTTAAATTCCAACTTACAATTCCACCTACGCACCCTTTACACCCAATGAATCCGGACAACGCTTGCGCCCCTCGTATTACCGCGGCTGCTGGCACGAAGTTAGCCGGCGCTTTCTTCTAGGGTACCGTCATGAATCAAGCTTATTCAACTTGAAACTATTCTTCCCCTAGGACAGATCTTTACACTCCTTGAAGCTTCATCGATCACGCGGCGTTGCTGCGTCAGACTTTCGTCCATTGCGCAATATTCCCCACTGCTGCCTCCCGTAGGAGTCTGGGCCGTATCTCAGTCCCAGTGTGGCTGATCATCCTCTCAGACCAGCTACTGATCGTTGCCTTGGTAAGCCATTACCCTACCAACTAGCTAATCAGACGCAGACCCATCCAAAGACGGTAGCCGAAGCCACCTTTGATCACAAAGACCTAGGTCTAAGTGATATTATTCGGTATTAGCACCAATTTCTCGGTGTTATCCCAAATCTCTGGGCAAGTTGTCTACGCGTTACTCACCCGTCCGCCAGTTTAATAGGATTCCGAAGAATCCGTTCTCCTTAGACTTGCATGTGTTAAGCACGCCGCCAGCGTTCGTCCTGAGCCAGGATCAAACTCTCCATTGTAGTTTGTTTTGACTCTATTCAATTTACTTATTTAAACTCATTAAAATTGTCGGTATCGTCAAATGAGATACCTCATATTGACCTAGACCTTTGCATACCCATTTTTCAAAAATCAAGGAGATGTTTTTGCGATCTCCGCTCTCTAATTTCGAAAGCTCGCAAATATACTCTGGCACCTATGCCTCCACAATACTAAAATTAAACTTTTGTTAAAAAAGTTTGGTCTCGTTTTGGCACTTGAACCGTCTCTCCTGTCATAAAGCGGCGCAATAATAATCGGCTGACTACCACTTCACAACTACTTTCTACAAAATACTTCTAAATACTTTCATATTCTTTTCAATTAAGCCTTCCCCCACTAGTTAGGTACATCATTAATACAAACTTAAGATACTGATAATACAGATTTAAGGTCATTCTGGCATGATGCAATACCCCCTGCTTGCTCTGCCATTTTCTGATTCAGATTCTTATATTCAACCCTCATTAACGCAAACGAGTCCAATCATATAATTAATTTATTTTCGAAATATTAATGCAATCAACATATGCAAACGTTATTTTAATTCGTGATTACACCACCCGAATATCTGATATCCATCCGTCTTTTATGATTGATGCTGTTTTTGGTCATTCATTTGGTTGATTTTGACTCTAGAAATGAGTGAATTTAACGAAACTTTTGTACTAATTATGATGACTTCTGATTTTCTCATATATCTATATATACAAAAAGGGGACCTCATTGAGATCCCCTTTTAATTATTAATCTATTTCGTTAACGAATATCGTTTTCGTGTCACGGGACACGAAGCACTAGTGCTACTTCAACAATGTCATTTTCCGAACGAGACTGCCCTGTTCTGTCGTTAAGCGGTAAAGATAGATTCCCGCACTGGCCGGCCTTCCTGCATGCATACCACTCCAGGCAATAGAATAGTTCGCTGGTGATAACTTCTCGGACACCAGGGTCCTTATCAGCCGTCCTCGTATATCCAAGACCTCCAGCTCCACATGGCCAACTTCAGATATGTCAAAGTTGATCATTGTTGAAGGATTAAAGGGGTTGGGGTAATTCCCATGCAATCGATTCTCTTTTGGTAGCATATTACCCTTAACAACCGATACCAGTCTCGGTAAGGTTCCCGTTCGATGCAAATTTCCACGGTGTGTTGGCCAATAACTCTCCACCTCACCACTCGTAGCAAGATCCAGTACTGCCAGATATGTGTCTGTCCCTACAATTATCTCTACATCGCTATCACCGTCGATATCCGCTACTGTGGGTGAGCCTTGGACCTTATCATCATTCTCTGTTGGAAAGCCGCCTACACTGCTGCCATCGAGATGTAATCCATAGATCTGATTATCATTGGAACCGATGAAGATCTCAGCCACGCCATCATCATCAATATCAGCGATTGCTGGCGAACTATAGATGATACCTCCAGTCAGTACGGGCCAACCAGGTAGGAGAGCCCCTGTATGATCAAGGGCATAAATATTTCGATCTAAACTACCAAAGACGATTTCAAGGTCACCATCACCATCCATATCACAAACGGCAGGGTCAGCTTGTATGTTTTGTCCGATCGTATTGAAATTCCAAAGTTCTGTTCCCGTGGCATCATAGACATGGAAATTATTGTCATCGTTACCAAACATAATCTCCAGGCTTCCATCTGTACTGCCATCAAGATTGGCGACAACAGGAGCTGACCTGACTCGATCATTCAATAACAATGGAAAACCAGGTGCTTCTGTTCCATCAAGATTAAAGGCATGTAGCTGATCACCCCAGGTTCCAACAATAATATTGACATGGCCATCACCGTCGATATCAGCCAAAGCTGCACCAACCGTCATATTATCTTCCAGAGTGAGTGGAAACGCCCCTACAGGTGTTCCATCATGATGCATTACAGCCAGGACATCGGCATAGGTTGGAATAATAATCTCTAAGTCACCATCATTATCCAAGTCATACAATGAAGCCGGCGCCAGGATATAGCGCTCAGATGAATAGATTGAAGCATAACTGCCATCATGTTGGACGACGTAGAGCTCATAGTCTACTCCCCCGATAACAATCTCCAGATCACCATCATTGTCGATATCACCAACAGCAGGAGTGGCTTCAACCCGATTGTTCAAAAAGATCGGAAAGCCGGCCAATTCTGAACCATCAGATGTAATCACATGGAGCAAACTGTCTGAAGCACCATAAATTATCTCATTATCCCCATCACCATCCAGGTCGACCACTGCATTGCCAGCCTTAATGATGCCTGACATGACAGGAAAATTGGCCTGCCATAGACTTGCTTCAATCTCAAATTCGACTGTGACAGAATAGCTATGATCTGATTCTGCATTGGCAGTGACCTCAAGTGAAAACCCATATTGGCCAGAGGGGGCATCTGATGAGATACTAAATTGATAACGGTCAACAATATTTACACCGAGATTTCCATTGTTGATCCCTCCATAAGCACCCGTACTGTCTGTGATTGTCACAAAGGGTGACTCACTGCGCAGGATACCCGTTACGTCATCGGCATCAACCCAATCAGGCTCATTGTATAGGTTCACCCTCAAAAGAGCTTCTTCCCCAGGTGAAAGCTGACCATCATCATTATCATTCACCATTTGCAGGCTATAGGAGGCATAAGTCAGCTTTGGAAAAATGGAATGGGCCAGAGCGCTGTATATATTCAGACGTCCGGTACCCAATTGCCCGATATAATCAGGGTTAACTTCGTCAATATTATCCGTGGTACTTAATATATTTTCAATCAACCAATCATTTGACCGCTCAGGATTGACTGATTTCAGAAGTCCAAATGCTGAGGCAACGATGGGTGATGCCATGGAAGTACCTGGCCATGAGGCATAAGAGTTATTTGTAGTAAAGACTGTACTGTGGATACTTTCCCCAGGGGCACTAATATCTACTCCAAAGAACTGATTATTTCCTTCGCCATCCCCGTAATTTGCCCAGGAAAAGTTATCAGCTGGTCCAACGGCAGTAACAGAGACGACATTATCATAACCCGATGGATAATGCGGCGTGTCCGTAGGATTACCAAAGTCATCACCATTTCCGGCTGCGGCAACCAGGAGTGTCCCATAAGTATCATACAATAGGTTTATGGTTGCCTGGTTCGAGGTATTGTATCCAGTCCCACCCCAGGACATATTAAGAATATCTGCGCCTGCTTTGGCGGCATAGAGCATTCCGGCGTATCCACCTGAGATATACCCATTAGAATCCTGGTCATATAAACACTTCACGGACATGAGAGATCCATTATAGATCGTGCTTGCAATTCCAGCAGAATTGTCGGTCGTGGCACACAAAAGTCCAGCAACGTGAGTCCCATGCATACGTACATCAATCCAAGCCGAACCAGTAATGGCACCCATGGGATCATTATCTGGATCAACTGAACTGGTGACACCCGAGACATCCCAGCCATACAAATCATCGATAAATGAAGAAGGTGTATCATCCCAATCATCTGCATCCACACCATCTGTAAAGGGTGAATCAGCATGGAGTGCATCCTGGAGGGTGATATTCCCATCTGAATTGTAATCCTCACAGTAATTTACAATCTCTACTGGCGTCACTGTGCCATCGCCATCCGCATCCACACTATTAAAAATAGCTGTTGGGATTTCTGCCTGATTTACCCAGGAACGCTCCCAAAGATCAGGATGTGTATATTGTACACCTGAATCAATGCTCGCGAGAATAATGTTAAGATCACCAGGAGCATCTCCACCTACAATATCCCACAGGTCCCATGTTTCTGGAGCATGTATACGAGGCAAGAACCATTGTTGACCATAGCGCGTATCATTGGGTGTATATAGAGGGCGATCAATGACCTCATTTTCAGCATAAAGGATACTTTCACTGGATTCAAAGTCTGCAATGAGTTGCTCCAGAGAGGCCCTGCCAGGATTAACCTTTAAACGATAAATATTGGCTAAAATAATATCTCCATCCATATCATCCTGGGTGGCGCCTGGTAAATATTTTTCCATTGATACGACTTCACGCAGTGCCATCAACTGATCAAGACTGGCAATTCCAGTAACCGGTGTCGCGCTACGATGACTAATGGATTCGACTAAGATGTCTGGTTGAAGGCAAACCAAAAAGCGATCAGAATGGTAACTGGAGAGCTCTGGCGCCCCAGCGTAAACCGATGTGGTAATTAGTAGAAGACCCAATATTAATATTTTTTTAAGCATACTTATCCTTTTTGAGAATGCAAAAACGAGTTGAAAACCATATTACACAGCTTTCAACTCGTTTTGAATAGACAGATCTAGATTTATTTAAGCAGGATCATCTTCTGTGTAAGATGAACATTTCCTGATTTTAAAGTGTAAATATATATACCCGAATCCATCATTGATCCATCGAGGGTGAGGCGATAAGAACCAGCAGTCTGATGCTCTCTAACCAGCACATCAACCTGACGCCCACTCAGATCGTAGACAATCACTTCAACATTACCCGATTCAGGTAAGGAGTACGCGATTTCAGTACTTGGGTTGAAAGGGTTGGGATAGTTTTGTTCAAGACTATAGGAGGTCGGTAGATTCCCTTTATCAAAATCCTCAATTCCAACGATGACGAAGGCAGTGTCCAAATCAACTCTGAACATCAGATTATAATCTAAACCTAAGCCTGACATATTATCCCAGACCAGATTTTCACCATCCAGAACACCATAAAAGGAATTACCACTATAGCCACCATCGGTATCTGCGCCAACAGAAGGCGTAGAGGCCAACTCCTTGACACCAATATAGAACGAGCCACCGGTAATGGTGATCGAATCAGCGGTCAAGTCCATGACATTCCAACCTGGTTGCAGATAACTCCATCCATATCGACCGAATTCAGCCAGCGGGGTACCATCTGGGCCATTATCATCCCAAATATAGGCAATCGCGTTACCTTCATCGGTATCCTCACTGTAGACTTTGATCCGTTTCAGAATAGTCGGATAACCAGCAGGTTTAAATTTAACGGCTTGATAGCTACCTGATCCAAGATTGAAACCATACTCAGCAGTTCCGTCATCAAAGGCCATTTCAATGACTGATTGAGATTCTGGTATGGCCATGACTTCTTCAGAAAGGGGACTTTCACCATTTGAATAATTGGCAGATATTGAATAATAATACGCGATCCCATTTGAAACATCTGCATCAAGATAAGCAACGGCATTCAAGTCTGCTGTGAGAGCACTACCAAATGTCCCACCAGCAATCCGACGATATACATTATATGATTCTGGAGCGAAACCAGCTTCAGGAATAATTATCTCTGCCCGAATAGCCAGGTTTGCAATATTGGTGTATGAATCCGTGATGAATTGCCAGGCATCCCCACCCCACACGACAGAATTACCACTTGCCGGGTTTTCTACCGAGATTGAATCTGCAAGCAGTCCCTGATCGCCAGCTGCAAAGTTTCCCACACAAAGGGTGAATTTTTCACCTGTATTGAAAACCAGTCCAGTTCCGGACAAATCTACAACTGTAGCACTGGGATATTCAGAAACGGCGACACCTTCTCTGGTGTACAACAATTCGTCTGGAAAACCATCAGCACCAACAGAATATACATAAGCATCAATGGTCCCAGCAAAGGGAAGTCCGGCAGTTGCCATGTGAAATTTTGCTTTGCCAAGATAACTGTTATCCTGAGTGGCCTCAAACATGACACCATAAGGTTGCACATCATTTAGAAAGAATCTCCAAGCTGAAGCATTGTCTTGTACCATCTCAATTGTTTCACCTGAGATGGGAGCACTCCAGCTCAAATCTACTTCAGAATCTCCAGCTTCTGCTGTTACACTCGTTGGTAGAGGTAATGCACCAACAAAGCCAATATGCCACAGATCTCCTCCAATAGGTACTTGAGAGGCTGCCACCCAATCCTCGTTGGTTTCGCCATCATTGGTCAGGAGACCAGCAATATCAATATCGTCGATGAGCCAGCCAAACATGGCCATTTCGTCTGTTGTATTGTATCCTGGATCTGATGCAAAGGCGAACCGAATTTTTACGGTTGCTCCTTCATACATACTAGGAATCGTGATCGAAACTGGCTGCCAGCCACTTGATGACCCGCCCCAGCCAGGAACGCCAGGTCCTTCATTAAATTCAAATCCAAAGCTATACATAGATGTCGCATTGTAAGCCGGTGTTGCATCTGTGAGCACATCCCAGGTGAGACCATCATCTGTGGAGATACGCACATTTGTACCGTCCCAACCATTGTAGTCACCTGATGTACCTAAATCTTCTACACTGCGATTTTGGTTGAATGTGATGAGATGTGTTTGGCCTTCGGGTAGGGTTACTGGAGGTGAATCAAGAGTCTGATACCAATGGTCCAGATAACCACCTGCCGTGCCCAGATCTGGATCATTCATCGCCCAGGCCTGTCCATCATTTGAACCGATAGTCGTTTGATGCCATAAGGGGGGTGTCGCTGTGCCATCTTCACTGACCCAACCGGTTATCTCACCGTCTTCGAAATCAGCAAAAAATGATGAGATGCCATCTACTGTTAGGGAGACATCATCCAAAAAGAGACCTTCCCCCATAGGGGTATCAGCATCAGATTTGAAAAACCAGCGGAATTGTATCTGGTTTCCAGCATAATTATTAAGGATACCATCAACACTATAACTATTTACAAAGCTGCTAAAATCATCAGGCGCATCGGAGTAAACAAAATCTTCGCCATCTGGGTCTCCGTAAGGATTTGAAATATAAAACCAACTAGCACCAGCATCTGGTGAGATTTCACAGCCCCAGAAATCAACGGCTGGAAACTCATCCACATCGGAGAAATTTCCCCGAACCTGGAAATCAAATAAAACAACACTCCCTGTGGCTACTGAAATAACGGGTGAATAGATATAGTTTTCCATATCTGGGAGGTAAGTGCCTTCATCATCCTGACATATCAGAGCAAAATTACCATTCCGCAAATCCCGTGAAACACCAGGATCAACCACTGCTTCATCGTTGTTGATGACACTATTCATTTGCGTAATTGTGAACTGATCTGAACTCAGTCCCCGGTTATCAGGCGAGCTTGCAAAAGCTGACCCTATAAAAAGTGCCCCTAATAAAAGTCTGGTAAACCACTTCATCATTTTCATCCTTATATTTCTATTATTCAATATTTTGTTCACTTGTTTTCTGAAACTTCTAAAGCACCTATCGAACTATTCCCCACTCTGTTTGGAACATTCAAGGAGCTCAATTATCACTTAAGAATTTGCCTAAAAGCCAAGCCCAATGGAGACTTGCTGAACCATGCCTAAAACTCCATAATTTGAGTAGGCAAAGTCAACTAACAATTTCGTACCATAAAGATTATATTTTAGACCGGCACCAATGGAAAAGCGCTTTAAGGAGTACAAATCATCTCCATAAAAGCTGTCCCAACTGGTTGTTGAGAACTCAGAGGTTTTTACCGCCAGTCCATCTTCATAGGGCTCCCCTGCATCCCAATGACCATTGTTATTCCAATCAATATAGGTTTCTGTGAGATCATACTCATCATTATACTCAATAGCATAGATATCATACTTTACAGGCCACTCATACTTTAACTTGTAGCCACCGCGTAAGAACAACATATCATCCCAGGCATATTCGACCCCAATCGCTCCCCTCAAAACAGAATCAAAAGGATCATTGGCATCAAATAAGAAGCTCAGTCTTTGATAAGGTGTGGGGAACCATGGGCTATTGCCGCCCAAGACATCCATACGTAACCCTGCTCTAAATATCAGAGGGAGTGGCCATTCCTGGGTGAGCAGGCGCGCTGTTAATTCCGGGCTGGTTTGCAAATCATCATTGATATCGATGGATTGATTTAAATCGGGACCATCAAAGCGGGTACCCAATCCAAAGTTCTGGATTGACATCCCTAGCATGAGGCCATAAATCCCTAGATCGAATTTGGACCCAATATCAAAACCAACCGTGCTGGCCGTCTCGCGATAAATGGTTTCGCGAATCAACTTGGAGGTTAACCCCACAGCAAGTCGGTCTGTTAATTGTCTGGTGAAGGTAAAACCAAGCGCCAGGCTAGTGGCCTGGAAATACTCTTTGGTTCCATCGGGGAAAGCCAGTGTTGTGACTTCCATATCCCCTGAATTCATATATTGGGCGACGAGTCCGATGGTATTACCACTCCCTAAAGGCATGGTGAAGCCCAAAAAACTATTTTCAATACCAGCATAAAGCTGATTGTTACTCATATACAATTCCGGTCCTGTGGATGTGGCTATACCGGCAGGGTTCCAAGCCATGGCAACAGGTCCACTGGCCAGGGCTGTGTATGCGCCACCCAGGGCGGCTCCATGTGCACCATACTCCAACTTTAAGAACTGAGCGATAGATGTAGCCACTTTGGAGAAATCATCTCCTGGGTACACTGTGTTTATAGAATCCTGCTGAGTATCCTGACCATAAATACCACTTGGGTTCAGAATGACCAGGGCCAGTGTCGCAACAATGATACTCCTGGCTAGCTTAATACTATTAAAAATTCTCAAGAAGGCATTATTGATTGTTAAGTTTTTCATCATACCTCCTATCTAATCACGGCAAATTTGCCGACGTATTTTTCAAGATTTGGGGTTTCCACGACAAAGACATACAAACCAGGCGCAATCTCCTGGCGATTCATGGTCCGCAAATTCCACTCAGCCTGTCCAGAAAAGATGTCATTATGCAAAATGGTGTATACCAATTCGCCGGTCAACGTGAACACTTTTATCACACATTCATCAGGCAGATGGGTAAAGTGAATACTCTTATGGTTAATGTCAGTTTCCCAATCAGCACTTACAATATACGGATTTGGCACAACCCTGATTTTTTCAAGATCGCTGGAACTCACTTCATTCATATTTGAAACACTGGTCGCCCGAAAAGTAAACATATCCCCATCTTCGAAGGGTCTGTTCATTTTGATGTGCATGATATCGCCTGTTTCTGGATGTCTTGCATTTGGTTGGCCCGCACCACTTGTATCCCATCTAAAGAGAAGTTTCCAGGAGTTCTCTTCAATATCGGCCAAGTTAAGCCCGGGGAGATGATCTTCCCTAAAGTTGATGATGGCTCCAGACTTAAAGAATGGAAAATTCACATTATCGGGTGAGCTATCACGATCCCCACCAATAGTGACGACATAAACTTCCCGGTAGTCATCCATCACCCCATTATTATTAAAATCTTCTCCATCATCAAAAATATCATTCTGATTGATATCCTCCCCCAAGGATGTGTTGAACACTCTATATGGAAGGTCACGATTGGCCATATCCGAATTCGGATTTTCCCAATCCCAGTGAAGTTCATAATTTGCAGAAACCCTATTCTCATTCACCAAGAATTCTGGCTTATAAAATGGAGATTCACTTTTTGGTTTGTCCTGCCAGAGTATGGTATCCAGACCAGGTTGACTATAATTCTCGAGATAGAATTGAAAACCTCCCCAAACATCAGAGAACATGGTTGAAGTGCCTAGCTTTAAATCGGCCAGGATCGTATCTCCAGTAGAACTATCCATAACGGTATAGGTTGGGTTGAGATGATAGTAGGGGTTATCGCAGTCATCCGTATAGCATTCAGGATCTGCTTCCATTGTTATATAGTAGGTACTGGAATTCACTTCTACTTGACCAGGGTTGGTTGGTATCACATCGACTTCACCATTTCCAACCGTCCAATCAGCTTTTTCAATAGACCAGGATACAGGTGCATTGCTTGGGCGTGCATCTGGGGTCACAGTCACAAATTGTGGCAGTAAAGGGCTATTTCCCTTAAAGTTTTCCAAAGATTCCAAGGGGTCCCAGGGATTGTCAGGGTCTGTATTGGTATATTGACCGACACTATCAATTCCTATATCATAGGCAACGACAGAATAGGAATAAGTCACACCGTTGGTTACATCTCGATCGATATATCGATGTTCCAGTCCTGAATCAGTACCTAAACTAAACCAGGGAGCGACTGGATCTGGTCCGCTATAATCTCGATCTGTCCGATATCCTCTAGCGGCTTCTTCATCCTTGGTTAGATCATACTGAACCAGTGGGTGCCATCCAACAGCCTGACCAGCCGTATTATAAATGACATCTGTATACGGATTTCCCCACGTTTGCCCACCATCTGTGGATCGATAAATTTTATAACCTTGAAAATCTGGAACACCGGTCACAATGTCTTGCGAGTCTTCTGCTTTCGAATCCCAATAAAGGGTTATTTCTTCATCATTCCCTACCGCTGAAACCGTCGGTGCATCGGGAGGTGAGAAACCCTGATATTTTAAATCGTACATGATTTGGGCCATCTCAGCATTCTTCGCCAAATCAGGAGGAGTATCGAAGGTCTTTGTGTTATTTGGTGGGTCACCCATGATCACGGCAAAGGAAAAATAGGTTGTATCCCCCACACCCAAGTCAAAAGGACCCGCTGACATCATAAAGACACAGTCCAATCCTTCGGTTCCATCCTGGGCACTCTCATCTAAAAGACCTTCAAGAGAATCGAAATGGGGATTTATGCTTCCATCCAATGCGGGATGAAAATACCAATCCCGATAGAAGGAGTTTAGTGGGTTAGGTGTTGACCCTGACAGTCCGCGCCACTCCCAATCCTTAAAATTACGATTGCCGGCACTTACATAAGAGGTATCACCTGCCATAATGGCAAACATGATACTTTCTTTGTCGATCGCTCCTGGGCAATCAGCAGAACCTGCATAGCCATCACAACTGGAGCCTGCTGTTTCATCTCTCAAAACACCAGGTCTTTTGTACCAGTCAAACCAATGCCAGTCCGTGAGTCCGAGTGCCTCACCCTCATTGATATCAGTGAGTCCATCCCCATCAATATCAAGATCGGTTGAGGCAAGCGGTGTATCTAATAGTTTTAGTGCTGAATAAGCTAGATTGCGAGCACCATTGCTATTGTCATCCCAATCCCAGATATAGGCCATGTCATAAGTGGTGTCGAAAGCCATCATATCATCATCATGGGATCGTCCTGTATAGGCGCCATTTTCCAGACGTGAATATGAGTCCACATCAAAGTAAAAACCACCGTAGACACCTTCATAATCAAAACCATACTTTCCATCATCACCCATTGTACCAGGTGTCCCAGTATAATTACGATCGAGTAACTCGTAAGTTACACTCCCATCATCAGCGGTAACTGGCATCCAGGTTACATTAGGTAAACCGTCACCATTTGTATCCATGGGGAAGCCTTTATAGGATTCGTTGACAATTTCCACGGTAAAAAAGGCAATATCCTCAGCATAAGAACGTCCATAGGAGTGGGCATTGACTGTGACATGCATGCCCATAGGATAACCCTGGGTCAAGTCTTCGTCGCGAACGGCTACACGATCATCAAACTCCATATATATATCCTGATCACCGATATGCCGACCAACGATTTCCTGACCATAGGCAGGTGAGGATTGATCTGTAATAACAGCCCAATCTCCAGGCCAGGTCCGTTCATCTTGACCAGTATCATCATTAAATCGCATGGGCCAGGAATCAGGAATATCACTTGAGGCGAGCAGCGGATAAGGGTCTCCTGTATCTGTATAAATTCCACCATATATCTCACCGGCAAGCACATCGCCACTGTGGAGGTTTCCGTAATGATTCTCTACTGACTCCCAATCCACCTGTTTTTTGTCTGAGACACGGTCAAACCATGACTCAGAAACAGTGGAGCCCCAGTATACCAGGCTATCTGTTTTAAAATATTTATCATTTGCATCATAAGGAGGACGCATGGCCCAGGGTGTAGCATCTCCATTGCCATCTCTTCCTGGTACGCCGAGGATAAAAGAAACATCTGAAATGTATTGGTAGCCTTTATAGAGACCTGAGGGTGAGCTGTAGTCTTCGAACTCAATAAAACTGCCATAATTATGGGTGGCAAATTGTAATTCACCCTTACTGACATAGCCACGCCCCCTATTTAGGACAGGGTCAAAGGCTGAAGTTTTTCCCAGACTAGATGCTGGGCGAGCATTGGGTTCTTTACCTGATAGCCAAGTGGGGACAATCAGTAGCATTGCAATTACAGAAATAATTAGTCTTTTCATCATATCACCTAGAAATTCACTTTAATAGTCAAGTCGATCTGCCTCGGTTCAGAATAATATTGCGGCCTATCATAGAATGTGGAAGAAATTGATCCTGCTTTAATAGCTTCCTCGGCTTGGGTTCCTGGCATATCGGGGGCACCTGTTTCCGCATAAATGTCGATTGCATTCTTTCGATCAAAAATATTGCGCACGATGAGACCCAACGAGTAATCAAAGAGTCCAATACTGAACGTTTTGCGGGCTGCCAGGTTGGTTTCAACAAACCAGGGCATGCGCTCTGAGTTTGTAGCACCTGGTCGTTCTAAATTGATATCCCAAGGTGTGTAGGGTGCACCAGAGAGAGCTACCAGAGTCAAATGTAAGGAGGTTCGGTTCAAGGGATAGACATTGAATAGCCGCGGTGAATTATTCTTATTGAACTTATACCCGCCAGTAATGGTGAGGTTGTGGGTCCGATCATAGTTCATTAAGACTTCTTTTTTAGGCATGGACTCTTCAGTATCTGAAGATCGATACCCTTCCCATGGATCTGCCCGATTAGCAGTCGCTCTGGACAAGGTATATTGAATCACAGTGGACCAGGCAGTGCCACCCTGCTTAATGAGCTGAAAATCTAATCCAGCAGCCGTTGCATAATCATAATTCACAATGACTGAATAGCTATATGGAAAGGCATCCACCCGCTCCGTAGAACCAAGATCAGAGTAATCCTTGGACCAGCCAACCATGCTAAATTTCCAAAAATCTACAAATTCCCAATTCAATCCAAATTCGTAGGCGGTGACACTTTCGGCTTGAACGTGACTGTTACCAACAATTGGGGATGGGGTGGTGAGATCATTGTCATTATTCAGGTAAATATTACGATAATTAAGATTCTGATAATAGCGACCATACCCAAAAGTGAAAGTTGCCTTATTTGTGATCACGTGAGATATGCTGAGACGAGGCGACCAAAGGATATTCCACTCAGTCGGAACTTCACCAGAGGACTTATTTTTGGGGTCTGCCCAGGAACTGTCTAGAGAATTCTGAATGTCAAAGCGAATACCAGCATTAATGGTCATCCATGGATATTCAATTTTATCCAGAAGATAGGCACCAATTTCGATGGGTGATTTTTCGCCATTGCCATAGATGAATCGCTCCAATACTGATTTGTCTTCATCCAGGGAATCCAGGGGAATTCCGTAAATCTCTGAATATGGCGTAACTAGGTAGGGCAGCTGAACTTCATTATAAGTAATTAGATGTCTTTTAAGGTCAATTCCACCTCGTAATTGGTGGTGCTTGGTTACTTTTGAAGTAATATCAAATTTGAGCTCATCGGTAACGGATTTTGTAAAGCTACGATAGCGATCTGACCCGACTGAGATATATTCATTAAAGAGATAATAGAGAGAGTCTCTTACAGCTTGGAACTCATCGGCGCTCATGCTCCCCTGAGTCGTGTATAATTCATAGGTAGAGTCTGGATAACTCATTGTTCGAGGAGCGGTATATTGCCCCTCTGTAATAAATTCTCTTAAATCATCACCATATCGCCAGATCTGATTTTTTCCGTCATTGTCCACATATTCATATTCCATCAATGGGATAATCAAGTTCCCATTGGATAGTTTCCGTGATGAAACAAGTGTACCGGTACCATCATAAACTTCATCTAGGAAATCTTTTTCAATCGTGATCCGATCATTTGGATAGATGCGAATCTCTTCCCCATGGCCAACGATGATATGCTGACGGGAGGAATCATAAGTGGCGCCACTGGCTCCCGGACTTCTCCAATAATAGGTAATCATGGTCCGTAAACCACCAGGTCCCCATGATTCATATCTTAAAGTATCAAGGCCATCATTGGGAATTGAAATACCTGGTCCAAAATTTTTATCGTGAACATAAGGAATCTCATACTCCCCTTCGTAATCAACACCATTGTGAAAACCACGTGCTTCTGTGAGAGATTTATACTCCAGCCAATCTGGATAGCCGTCACCATCCATATCGCCATCTTCAACATTGATCTCAATCTGTTGGGAGAATCGAGAACCACTGATTGTATAATAGGTTTTCTCATTGAGTTGATGACGAAACTCGATATGGTAGCGTTGCGAGGAACTATGGTTAACGTTTTTACTCTCGTCAAAAAATTGATTCCATTGATCGTAGGTTTTGAATTCAGAATCGACAACCCAATAGGTAAAATTCATTTGTTTATAGTTATTCATCTTCCAATGCAACCTGGTAAATACATCATAGGTACGATCATACCCAAAAGATCTCCAGCCAGCATATCGATCCAACCAATGCACTTGATTTTCCCGATTGATGAGGTTCCCCGGATCATCTTCCAGGTAAACGGTATCATCAAATTTTAAAACCCTATATGCGCTATTGGTATAATCTCCAGAAATATGAAAAGTTAATTTTTTCAACCCAGGAATCACTGGACCCGATAATGCGCCTACATATTTTTGATAATTACGGAGTCGATCCTGTTCAGAGCTGAGTGCTCCCAGGTCACTTCTTTGGAATTCAAAAGATCCTGAATACTTATCTCCACCAATGGCTGTGATTATATTTACGATCTGGGACATGGCATCGCCGTATTCGGCACTAAACACACCTGTTTGGGTGATCAGATCTTGAACGGCGTGGGTATTGAGGCGGCTACCAGCACCTTTACCGCCATATATAGGATTCTCGATATACATTCCATCAATGGTGTATCCGATTTCACCGGATCGACCACCGCGTACATGAATTTCTTCGATACCTCTGTCTTCAAGGCCAGGAATTCCATATTCAGCGCTCTTTACCTGTATAACACCACTCTGCAGCATGAGCATTTCAGACAGACTTCGTGCCGGCAAGTTTTGAATTTCATCGGCCGTTCGGACCATTTTTTTGACAGTTACATCTTTTTCAACAAGGGGACGATCAGCAACTACGGTTACCTCTTGGCCCTCGATAATTTCTTCTTCTAATGCAATATCCACTGGTGTTGTCTGATCCATCACCACACCGACATCGTTCACCGTAACTTTGGCATACCCGATCATCCAAATCTGGACGGTGTGCATGCCTACAGGAATATTCTGGATATAATATTCACCTTCAAAATCGGTTGAGCCCCCCAACCCCAAGGCGGTAATCATCACTTGAGCACCAATAATGGGTTCACCATTACTTGCATCTGTGATACGACCTGAGATCGTCCCAACTGTTGCTGACCATGCCATCGTGACACTCATGAATACTAAACCAATTTTTAACCAGATGTGTTTCATGTAATCTCCCTGCACACACAACCCCATCATTTAATATTATAGATAAAGGGGCGAAAAAACAAAAAGAGGCCAACGATGTATTGGCCTCTTTTAGAATAACGAGAAGCCGTCTATTTGATCAGAAGCATCTTTTTAACATCCTGAAATCCTTGTGAATCCAGACGATAAAAATAGGTACCACTGGCCAAACCCTGACCACTGAATGAGAAATCATGTTGTCCGGCACTCAGGACACCCTGGTGCATTGTTTCAACCTGACGTCCAGTGATGTCAAAAACAGTAAGCGTTACCATCCCACTTGCAGGAAGCTCAAAAGAGATCACTGTGCTGGGATTAAAGGGGTTGGGATAATTTTCATTCAGGCGAAAGTCACCTGGCTGAGTGGATGCTTGATCAATGGAAACGATAGGATCAAAATCATAATTCATATAATAGACATGATTCAAATAGTCTGCTGTTCCGGGCTCTTCGCCGGCTGCTGGAGTTACTGTCTGCTGCAGATAATCAGGCATTTGATACATCATATATACATGACCTGCATCGGCAAAGCGATTGAGGTGAGGATGGGTCTCATCCAGATTGGGATCCTGGGTATTGCTCATATTCTCAGGATCTGTCCAGGTAGCCCCATTGTCATCTGAGTATGAGCCCATAATATCCACATAAGAATAATAACTTCCATCTATTGTCACTGTATCAGAAACAGTGTGGTATGAAGCATAGAGAACATCTGTATAGGTTAAATCATAAGCCATACTTACAACATTTCCAGACCAGTCTGGTGTATCTGACAACCAGCCGAGTTGCATGCTACCCAGGAAACTGATCTGAGGTATGAACTCTCCACCTGAGGCAGCAAAAACATCATCTGCTGCATAAAAGTGATACAAACCATTCTCATAAGACCAACCAGGATATACAAACCCGCCGGCAGATGGCAGCATTGGCGCCATCACATGGAGACCACCCGCTTCATCGGTGTAGACTTCAAGATCATACCCTACAAAAGGTGTCCAACCAGGAGCCAAACTTGAATATTCACCAGGGTTTTCGGAATCCGGGATACTATCTGGAAAAACATCCCAGAAATGATTATTTAATGTTTCATCAGAAATGTGAAACCAGTTACTCCAGGTCTCTCCATAGTCACTGGTCTTTTTTGTAAATAGCGTATGATTAGCAATGTCCAGAGTATCATTCCAATAGGAGGCAGTGACAAAGTAGCCAGTACCCTCTGAGTTGATATCCATGTTTCCGTTGGCGGTGTAATTGATGATATCTCCCGCATCATCATACTCTGCAAGAAAATCACGGGCATTTTGAACAATTGAAAAGGCCGAAGAAATTGATAATTCAGTTCCGTTCCAGGCACCATTTGTCGCAGCTCTGAAGTGCAGTCTATCGCGCTCCCCAGACCAATCAGAAACGATGGCATTTATGATATAATTACCGTCTGCATCTTCATTCTGGGTCGGGACGACAATCCATGAATCATTGGCTGAAGGGTTGTTATGAATATCAATGACTGGATACCAGTATCCGCCACCATAGTTGCCTTCATCAAAACTATAATATGCACGACCTTCGTAATCACCACCGCCACCACCATATTCATTCCAAAAGACAATGGGAAAGTCTTCACTGGCTAGGATAGAGGGATAGCGACCAGCAGTATTCAAACCAAAATTTATATTGGAGGAAGTCCACCAGTTTACACCAGCATCCTCAGAATAGGCCATTCCAATAGAGCCTGAAGCAACCCCATCAGTGTATTGGCGATATGCCATGGTAACTTGGTCATGATCATAAGGATTAATGGATATGGGGTTGGTTTCAGAAATTAAGAGGCCATAACCATTTTGAGATGAATCAACCAGCACACCAGCACCTTCACGTAAACCTGATGTAGTGTTTCCCTGTCCCATTACTGGAACAATTTCCTCGCCACGAGGTTCATAATTCTTTGTCAGAGCCGCGGGGACTCGATCGGTAGTATTGTTAATATTTGCTCCAAACAGACCTATTGAAAAGGCGCTGATCAGGACTATGGCGACCATTTTTTTCATACATTATCCTTTCGCTTACGCAGAGCTTCATACAGCTCATTTACAGTTAGAATTATTGTACTTTCCATTGCTTAATATTGCAAGATCAATTGCTATGTGAAACAATTACAAAACAGTATCAATGCGTTAGCCAAAAACCATTTGAGTGACAACCACAGCAGCAATAATGCCTGCAAGATCGGCGGTTAAAGCAGCCGGTAAGGCGTGACGGGTTTTTGTAACCCCGACAGAGCCAAAATACACAGCTAGAATATAAAATGTTGTCTCTGTGGACCCTTCCATAACAGCTGCAATTCTGGCAATCATAGAGTCGGCTCCATAGGTATTAATCAACTCTGAAACAATTCCCATGGCACCACTCCCGCTGAGTGGACGCATAAGAGCCATAGGGATCACTTCCCCTGGCATGCCAATCAAAGAGGTCATGGGTGATAACAAGCCTGTAATTAAATCCAGAGCACCAGATGACCGAAACGCACCGATGGCAACCAGAATAGCAACCAGGAAGGGGATAATTCGTATAGCAACATCGAACCCTTCTTTGGCTCCAGATGTAAAGACTTCATACACTTTTACTTTTTTATACCAGCCATGGCCAACAATAGCCAAAATGAGGATTGGGATCGCAACTGCTGAGACGCCATTAATCAGTCCCTGGAACATATCAGACCTCCTCTACATCTGGTTCAACCAGACGGTATTTCGGAAGATTCTGAAGCAGTTTAATCATGATAATAGCGACGGTCGTAGAAACACCTGTGGCTAAAATGACCGGTCCAATAATTTCAGCAGGATTGGAGGCATTGGCGGCTGCCCGAATTCCAATCACTGTAGCTGGAATAAAGGTAACTGAAGAGGTGTTTAGGGCCATGAAGGTTGCCATGGCGTTGGAAGCAGTATCTTTGACCTTATTTAATTTCTGAAGTTCTTGCATGGCTTTCAAGCCCAGAGGTGTTGCAGCATTACCCAGGCCAAGCATATTGGCGGCAATGTTCATGACCATGGCTCCCATGGCGGGGTGTTCAGGAGGAACATCTGGGAAAAGTCTAATCATGACTGGACGAACGGCGCGAGCAAATATTTTAACCAGGCCAGATTCTTCAGCAATTTTCATGAGTCCAAGCCAGAGGGCCATAATTCCAATGAGTCCCATAGCCAGGTTCACAGCAGCCTTGGCAGATGAGAAAAGTCCTTTGGTCAGATCAGTTAGGGGGACAAGGGTTGGAGCCATCATTAACCCTTCGGCACTGCTATAGTCGAGGCCCAAACATTGGAAGGCTGCTACGAGTATCCCGCCGGCCATCAGTACGATCCAAATGGTATTAATCATTTCAAGTTTCCTTTTCTGATTTTGTAGAATTGAGCTAGGCTTGGGCCTGATTCTTGTTCTGGATTTGTCGCCTCTTCCACCGCATAATTAAAGCAAATACGAAGATACCTATTACATATCCGATAGCTGCGACTGTTGACAAATCTGACTCCTAAGTTTCGTTTAAACTAATTGAATCGGTATTGAATAAAATGCTTATCGAGGGTGTGATCAAAAGTTACTGATTTATCTCATCCATATAAACCAGAAGAATGTCCAGTGATTGTTGTCCTGAACGATTGTGAAGAATCTCCAACAAGAGTCGACTTCGTCTTCGCGAGTCCACAGGACGCGGCTATCTATGTCCTATACCAATTTCAGTTCAGATTCGTCATAAAGTGGAAATCTTTTTAGCCACAGATCAGCACAGATTGGCACAGATTGGCACAGATACAGAATAATGGTAACCGCTACTTCATCATAACATGGAGATTTTGGAACTTAATACAGCATTACGTCCCATTACTGATTGAAGTTCTTTTAAACTGAGATTGGTTCGTTGTTAACCCACCGCAAAAAATGACAGATTGCCGCAGTCGTTTTACTCCTTCGCAATGACGGGGTGAAACGGGTTTTCCAGTGGTTGTGCGATTATTTCCCGATAATTTCAGCTGACCAAACACCGTTCCGTCGGGCAATAAACATTCCTGTGTCACCATAGGGAGCCAGAAACTTGACGGGGTTATAATTACTCGTTGTAACCATTGAATCAGCCATATCGAAGACCTTATAGCTAAGCCTACCATAGAGGGAATCTGATAGGGTGCCAAGCCAAAGCGTGGCAGCGGCTGTATCGACTGTCCAAAAAGCGGTATCATTTTGAACGAAACTGTAAACGCCAGCCTGATTGCCAGCCAGAGGGATTGACAATTGGGTATTCCCCTGCAGATCTGACTGATACAGTGATTTTTGACCCATGAAGTTTTTTCTGAGCGACCAATACCCTGAATAATCATATCTCTCTGTTAAATGTTCACCAGTAAGCGTAATGGATGTGGCAGATTGGGTTTCATTTGTCGCATCAAAAAGAGTCATATAATATTGTGGAGAACCAATCCGAATGCTCCCATCAACAATGGTTGTATCAATTTGGCGACGGATACTTGCATACTCCCCGTTTCCGCGATCTGCTAAGCCACTATGTTGCCAGTGACTCCTCACGGTTGGTGTAATTTCAGTATTGGTGAGCGATTTTCGTAAGACCTCTTGACCATCCCAATAGGTCAGAGCTAAAGGACTCTCGTCAACATGACTCAAACCTCTAACCTCTTCCCCTGACGCAAAATCTATTTCTTGTTGGATCAATTGAATCGCTCGTGGGACCTCCGCATTATACTCTCGATCTGCAAAGTTAATCAGCCCAACATCCTGCTCATGGATAATCAGATTTTCCTGCGAGATACGCAGGCGGTAGCGACCACGAAACAATTCAGGAAATGAATAGGCCCCTGCAGAATCTGTAGTTGTAAACATGGGGTCAAGAGCGTCTCCCTGGTAAACTTCGATTTGGGTGATCTGGATATCCAGGCCCGCTACCAGTAACCCATCTCCAACATAGCGCACTTCCCCAAATAATTCATAACGGGGCATCTCGGGTCCACTGACATCAAGCTCCTGGCGATCCCAACATGACATGAGGGAAAGCATGAGAATTGAAATTATTCCAACAAGAATGCGGCTCCTGGATTGTGGTGAGATCATTTTAAAGTCAGCCCTGTTTTGTTTTGGAACACCAAAGAATTTTGAGGTCATAATTTCATTCCAATTCCCAGTCTAATCCGTCGTCCAAGATTCCAGGCACCTGGATCAGCCAACTCACCACCTATCCAGCCTTGAGAATCAACCCACAGATTGTTACGGCTGTCCAAAACATTTGTCATTTCAAAGAAAGAGGTAAATGAGAGTCGTTTACCCAAATTATGGCGTCCATTGATCCGAATATTCAAATCACTGGTTGGGTCCATGCGTTCATTGTTAGGTTGTGTATAGGCACCTAGATCAAGGGTATAAGGAAGGGCAGAATTATAGCGATACATGACATTAAGGCTAGCCCAAGTTGTAAGTTTAAGATCTAGATTTGTGACTACGGTGTGTCGCTGGTCCCAACTGAGAGGATATAAAACCTGGCCCCGAGGATACAGCTCAGTATCCGATAACAAGGCATCGAGACTGTGAGAGGAAGTCCCCTTCGCCTGCATGATTGTATAGGCTATATTTGCTTTAATCCGCTTGCCTATGGTTCCACTCAGATATGCCTCAACTCCTCGGATGTAGGAACCACCAATATTTACATATTGTGTATAGCCTTCCTGTGAATATTCGGCATCGTGTACCAGCAGTGTGTTTGAATCAATAAGGTTGATGACATCTTTATTAAACATGGTCATATCGATAAACCAATTCTGGCCGATGGGCTGAAGATAACCAAACTCCCAGGCCCGGGTCAGGGATGGTTCTAGATCGGCATCACCAAGGGGTGCAAAGCCGTTGGCAATGTTCAGGTTTGGATTGGCATAGAGATATTCAAAAGCAGGCATCTGAAAGAAGTAGCCATAGTTGACATGAAATTTCGTCCCATCTTCCATAATCCAGGCAAAACCAACTCGGGGACTGATGCTCTTTTTGATACTTGCTTCAGCGACACCTACTGTATCGACCACCCAGGAATCGTCTATTTCGGTTTGAGCAATCTCGATGGCGGGTCGACTGGCTCTCGGATCGAATACATCTAATCGTAGACCAGTATTCAGGACCAGGTTGTCCTTCTCATACTTGCTCTGGATATAAACAGCACCCTTACGTGGGTCGTATTCATATTCACTATCATAAGTAAGATATATGGGATATCCGCCACTCCAGGTTCCCACATCGCGACGCATGACATTCCGCTTATAGAGTTGGTACTGGGTAAAATTATAACCAAATTTTATTTGTAAGGATGTGTTTACTTGATTGGTCAAAGCCCCACTACTAAAGAGATGAACCTCCTGATGATCCATCCACCAAGGGAATTGCCCCTCTAACACATATCCAGAATCTGAAACAGCTGGTATGGCATCAATCGCCTGGGATGAACCAAGAATAGATTTAAGCACATCAAAATAGCTGAAATTTATTTCGTAAAACATTTGGGCCGTCAAAGTGTGGCTCACACTCAAGCTAGAGCGGATGCTCCTCTTTTGACGCTCTGGCAGTCCTGTCAGATTGTATTTCCATAGATGGTCATATTCCGTCCAATCCTGACCTGAAAATATACCCTGCAGCGATAGTTTCAAGGTATTGGACAACATGAGTCCACTTAGCTTTCCAGTAAGATTAATTGCTCCACTGCTATTGGGGTCAGACATGATGATTCGGCGTACTCCAAAATTCTCCTGCAAAGTACGAGAAACGGGAACACTATAGTCACCAGAAACAAAATACGAGAAAGAGGTGAATGGGACAGGGCCACCTAGCGCCATATCCAATTTATACTCCTGACCGGCATACTGTGAGACAAAAGGATCATAAGCGGCTGAATTGTCCATAACATTAAATTGAACTTTACTGAAAACAGTTTCCTGACCTTCTTTGGTCAAGATGTTAACCACACCAGACATGGCATCACCATATTCGGCATTGAATCCACCTGTTTGAACTGATATATCGATGATTGCGGTATTGGGTAATTCTGAACCGACCTGGCCTTCGATCACTTCTTGAATGGGAATTCCATCGACCAGGTAAAGGACTTCGGATTTTCGCCCTCCGCGTATATGGCCAGCTGCCACACCGGGTTGCATTTCAACCAACTCCTGGTAATTCTGTACGGGGAGTTCATCCAATTGGGTCGTGGAAATAAAGCGAGTGGTGGAGGTCAGGTTTTTAACGACCCCAAGATGCTCAGATTCAACCACAACGCGCTCCCCCTCAATCACAGAGGGTTTTAGGTTGATGTGAAGGCGGGTTTGAATATCCACCAGAATGGATACGCCGGTTTGAATGTGTAGGGAGTATCCGATGAACTGAAATTGTAAGTCGTAGGTACCAGGTTGGAGATTCACGATGATAAACTCACCTTGGGCATTTGAAATAGCGCCTTTGGTAGTTCCTACCAGCACTATTTGAACACCTTCCAATGGTTCTCCAGATATTTCATCTTGAATAGTACCGGAAATGGTTCCTGTTATTCCTGCTTGTAAACCATTGAATAAAAAGAGGAGGAGTAGAAGAGTTCTAGACAAGATGAATTTCTGATTGCTCACGAAAGCCTTTCATAGCGATTCTCAGGAGTTATACCAATTTCAGTTCAAGATGTCCCCCAAAAAAGGGATGGGAAATTACCCTTCGAGAGCACTTCGACCCAGCTCAGTAACCACCTCAGGGAGACGATTCTGAGTGTCTTGCTGAGGCTCTCGAAGTATGACACGTTGCATG
>Ga0307989_1000109_pt1 | contig 60058 bp, 53 predicted proteins | sample EllFjometagen185_FD_203164 | JGI IMG/M metagenome (GOLD analysis project Ga0307989, IMG submission 203164) | Marine microbial communities from Ellis Fjord, Antarctic Ocean - #185 | ecosystem: Environmental > Aquatic > Marine > Unclassified | place: Southern Ocean | collected 2014-10-08 | reverse complement strand
GGCTTTAGCGGACTACCTCGTCTGGAATTCATATATTATCCCTTCCTTTAATATTGTTTTTTTGTGAAGAATAATATATAAAAATCAGTTTGTCTAGTATCAATTCATATGAGATGACCTATAGTAAGGCTGCATTTAGCATACTCATCAAACCTGCGGCAACTATCACAATCATTGAAAGGGTGATCAGTATAGCTGATAAAGCCCGATCAGTTCTTTGCAATTTTGCTTCAGTTAATTTTTTTGAGATGGTATAGTCTGCATCGACAGTGATTTCATAAAAAAATGATTCACCCACCTCGGCTACCAGAATGTCACCGGCCTCAATTTTTGTGTCGGCTAAATTAGACTTGGTTGGATGTCCGTCTCTGGAGATTCCAACCAGATAAATGCCATAAGCAGTATCAGCAACACTTTTTAAATCATCGACTGTTTTCCCTATGGCTCGACTTCGATTGGCAACGACCATTTCTACCAGGGTGTGCGTATGTCTGGGAGTATCTATTTTTTGAAGTTCATGTCCCGGTTGCAAACCATCAATCAGCCATAATTTTGATATTGCTTCTGATTCTGCTGCAAAGCGTAACCGGTCACCCATTTGTAGTATTGTGGTTCGTTCAACATTTATTTCAGTATGATCAGCCCTGAGAATTGAGAACAATTCGAAGTCATCTGCTCCTGTAAACCCGGCTTCCTCCACAGTTTTGCCTATTAGACCACACTGTTTACCGATTACAAAAATGGTTCTAAATAGTCGTGATGATTTTGCCGGTGGAGAATTGTCTCTGGAGGCGGGTAACAACCATTTTGAGGTTAGCATGATAAACCCGAGACCAATGATGGTGATTGGAATTCCAATTTTAGCGGGATCAAACATCGCTATTGAATGCATCGGTGGCAAGCCGGTTCGTCCTGATATGAGTAAATCGTTTAATAGACCATTTATGACCAGATTGGTTGCTGTTCCAATCAGAGTGCAGGTTCCACCTAAAATAGAGGCATAACTAAGGGGTATCAATAGTCGGGTTAAAGGTAGTTTACAACTATGTGCGATATCCTTGATAACCGGAATTGCCATGGCAACCAGTGGTGTATTGTTCAAAAAAGCACTCCCTAGCGCAATAGGTGCAAGAATTTTTATTTGTGCGGTTAATAATGTTCTCGGGTAGCCAATCAACTTATCTGCTAAAATGGTTATGGCTCCTGTAGAATACATTCCTGCTGCAACAATAAAAAGTGAACCAATTGTTAAAACACCGGGATTGGAAAACCCTTTTAAACATTGGTCTAATGGACTCAGACGAAACGTAATAGTCAGTGTTAATGCACCAACGAAAATCGCTCCAGGATTTATTTTAGTCAGTAGTAACATGCCAAACATCCCTGTCAGAATAATTAGGGTTAAAACAATATCGATATTCATAAACAGCCGGGTTTTAGTGAGAGTGAGTAATAATTCCTTGAAATAAATACTGTACTATACTTTTCTTTCTACTGATTTGCCAAGATATTTATCTTTTATTTCAGCAAGGGTATTCAATAATCTGTGTCGATTGATATACAGGCGATCTCGAATTTTAGGTCAAATTGACCAGATTTGTAGTATCAGACACCTATCTTCTCTATTTATAATAGACAAACATCATAATTCAAGGTGATAATTTTAAGCTTTATGTAAGACTTTTCTCAATATAAAAATCACTTAAATATTTTATGATCGGTACAATCGTCAATGCTTTAGCCATCATCGTTGGAAGTTTGTTAGGGCTTTTTTTGAAGAAAGGAATTCCTGTCAGTTATAAAAAGACTGTGATGCAGGCATTGAGTCTGGCAATTATTTTAATCGGACTACAAAGCGCTTTGAAAACAAACAATCTTTTAATTGTCATTGTCAGTCTTGCCATTGGAAGTATCATTGGAGAATTTATTAACATTGAGGACAGATTGGAAAGATTGGGAGAATGGGTCGAAAGAAGATTTTCCAGTGAAAATGAGTCTGTCGCAAAAGGATTTGTAACAGCCAGTCTCGTTTTTTGTGTTGGGTCTATGGCAATCGTTGGATCATTTGAGAGTGGGTTAACCGGAAAACATCATACCCTTTTTGCCAAATCGATACTCGATGGTATTATATCTATTATTTTTGCATCTTCCATGGGCTTTGGGGTAATACTGTCAGCTATTCCGGTATTTTTTTACCAGGGTTTTTTAACCTTAGCCGCAGGATTGATTAAGCCCTTGCTGATTGAATCGGTCATTTCTCAAATGTCATCCACCGGAGGACTGTTAATCGCTGCAATTGGTATTAATCTACTCGGCGTTGCAAAAATCAGAGTGGGTAATATGTTACCTGCTATTTTTATTCCTCTGATTTACTACCTGCTAAAGGTCCTTTTTTCCCAATCAGGGATCATTCTCTGATGAATTCCTGACTTTCGGGTTACTTACTAAAATCACCAGTTTTCAATTATAATCTGGTTTTATAAATAAAACTCAGTATGAAAGTCAAGAAGCCGTCAGCTATCAGCCTTCATAAAAAACAAACATATTTTCAGTTACTTAAAATCTGAGGACTAATTGCTGAGAGTTTGAATCTTCGCTATGGATAGAGTTCAGCTAAATGAATAATAGCTGAATTTTCCAGGGGTTTTATTCAGGCATTATTCAAAATAGCTGTCAATATTTAGATATGTATTCCAAAGTTCTTTGTGTTGGTTTTCTGTAATATCTTTGCAGCTGATTGTACATATCAGTAAGTCCTTTAGTAAATTTTTTGGTAATTCACAAACTCTGGTAATATCCCCACTATCATTATACTGAGCCAATTCAGATGGATCAAGTTCAGCAAAATAGTCCAGCAGAATCCATGTATCTTCTTTTAAGTAAGTTGAGTGAAGAGGCAGAAAAAAGCTGGGGAATCTATCATTGATTTGGCAACCGGATTCTGTTCCCCGGGCCTGACTGGGCAGTGAACTGGTGACAACAGCTATATTGGGGTATTGTCTTCCATCACTCAAAATCACAAGCATCTTTCTGGAGTTATTTTCATCAGAGAGCTGATAGATATTATGATAAAAAATTGTTCCTGGTTTCATCTGTATTTTTGCCAGTACATATTGTTTTCTAAAATTATTTTTGAAATCATCTCTTTTTCTTCCTCTTTCTGTGCTAGATCAAATGAGACTTTTTGTTGTTGTCTTTTCTCCAACGTCTTTAGTATTTTGTTCCATTTCAAGCGATTCAGATAAGTTGATTTGATAATATCGTTTGCGTCAGAATCTTTATAGAGATCAACCAGGTTATTCATAATCTGTTTTTCTCTCTTAGTAAAAACACCTCCATCAAATTTTTTAGATGGTTTTATATTTGATTTATCAGTACTTTCCGACGACGTAACAGAAATAATATCGGCATCAATTGACTTATTATTTCTGGAAGGAATTGGTCCATCAGGTCCTGCATAGTAATCAAGGCCTGTTACTTTTCTACCGATTTGACCATAATGTTTAAAATCAAGCAGAAATAAAAGCAGGTTGAGTTTTAACTTCACACAATGATTTGTATTCTGAGTGAAATACAAAATTGAACCGATGAGTTTTTCTTGAGTATATTCGATTAACATGGTTTATGAAATCTTTATAATCGTCTTGTAGAAAGGATTTAAAGCCTATAAATAATGCAAGAGAAAAGCCAGAATAAATACTTTGTTCAGTTAATTCGATGGCCCCTAATTGATTACCTGGAATAATGAAATAGTCAGGCACCATTTACAAAAATCGTATGCAAGGAGGTTAGTTTTTTATGGATTAATGGATCATATCAATTTTTCTCCAGTTTCCCGTTTTAAATCTCATCCAAAATACAAATGCCATTAGCGTCAGATAAAAGGTAATCCAGAGCCATCCAATTATGGCTGAAAAACCAAACGTTTTCAGAATTAAGACTTCTCCCGGTACAAACAAAAAGCTGGATAATAAAACTGAAAACCACATCTTGAATTTTGTATCACCGGTTCCACCCAATACACTTCCATAAATAATCGCGACTGTATCACTGAGTAAAAAGGCGGGTAAAATCATGAATAAAGGAATTGCCGCATCAGAGATTTTTTGAAAGGAAACCGTATCGGCACTTTTAAAAAACTGAATAAAAAACTCCGGAAAAAACAGAAAAAGTAATCCAATACCGATCCCATAAATAAATGCCACCTTCAGTGTATCTGATGTGATACTGAGAACGGACTCTTTCTCATTTTTTCCAATATATTGTCCGACCAGAATGGCTGCAGCCTGTCCAAAACCAAGCATGGGCATAAAGGCTAACATATTGATCGATAGCACGATATTCGTTGCTGCCAGGATATGGTCTCCATGGAGTCCAATCAAAAAAATAAAAACAGTAAAGGACGTAATATCAATTAATTGTTGAAATCCATTGGGAGCACCAAATCGTAATAATTTATAAAAGATTCGCCAATTAAATGACACCAATTTTGTAATTGGAATAAAGCGACGATCTTTACCCAGGAAAATAAATGCCAGGTAAATAATAGCAATAGCAAAATTTGATGTGACAGTTGCAATGCCGGCCCCTTCGATTCCTAATTCAGGAAAACCAAACCTTCCGAAAATTAAAATATAATTGAGAAAGATATTTATGGCCGCGCCAACAAATGAAATGTACATGATGATTTTTGTTTTACCCCGGCCTGAATAATACGAAGATAAAACACCATTTAAAACAACTAATCCACCACCGGTTAAAAGTATTTCGAAGTATGCTTTTTCCAGAGTGATTACTTCAATACCATGTCCGGATATATCGATAATGTATTTACCTAGAGGGATAAACAATAGTAATATCAATGATGAAATGATAGAAAAGTAGATACCTTGCCATAAGGATCGGGCAACATCTTTGTCCAGCGAAGCTCCGAAAAATTGGGCAATGAGAACATTTGTGTATTGACCTGTGCCCATAAAAAAGCAAATCCCGGCATAGCTTAAAATCATTGCCGGGACTGAGGCTGCAATCGCTTCCGGACTATACCACGATAGAAACATCCGATCGGTAAACGTTAATACGGTATAAGATGCCGTTGATACAACCAAAGGTAAAGAAACCCTTAATATTTCCCTAAAATGCTTCATATTATAAATCAGGTCAGGCTGTGTATTCTTATCTCTCTGCAGGGAATAAAGCCAATCCCTAGTTCTATTCATTATAGTAGAAGGGTTCAATATAAAGTCATATCGTTGACTCTGATTAAAGTTGATATCTCCCACCTTTTTTCAAGTAAAAGTGGTAAAGGAATATTTTTTAAAATCGAACATATGCTCGAAAAATATTGACAACATAACGCTTGCTTGTTAAAAAAGAGCAAATGCTCGATTTAAATATTGACTTTGACTTTTATTAATATCTTATAATTAAACAAATAGTGAGGGAGATAAATGCCAATACCTGAAACTCTAAAAGTATACGCAGCACAGCTGGGATATCCAGATTCAAAAACGCTTGAGAAGATATTGGTAATATTGTTCAATACGGAAAAAAAGATTAAGATTGCAGCGGCATTACCCGGAACTATTGAAGAGATTATTAATAAAACCGGATTTACGGAGCTGGAAGCAAAAGATACCATCGAAGAATTGCATCGGGAAGGAGCGATCAATCAAAGACTTCATGATAATCGCACATACCGCTTATACCCTGGTATGATTGAAATAAGAGATGCTGTTGTTATAAATCCTGATGTCAGTGATGAAGTCGTTAAATTATGGGATGATGTGGTCCGTAAGGAATTTGCGAAGACAGTACCTTTTCTGGAGAAGTTGGGCATCCCGCCTTTAATGCGGGTTGTTCCCATCGAAGAAACAGTGGAATCTGAAGGGACAGTACTAGATGCTGATTCAGCCCGAAAAATACTCAATGATGCTGACCAAATTGTCGCAATTCCCTGTGCCTGCCGAACAACTGCCCGAGTTGTTGGCCGGGGGGCGGATTGTCCGGCGCCAGATGATGTTAACCTTTGTATGATGATCAACAAATTTGCAGATGAAGCCATTTCCCGTAAAATTGGAGAAGTGCTCACTTCAGCAGAGGCCCTTCGGCGTTTGGAAATGGCAGAGGATGCAGGATTGGTCCATTTAACACGAAACAACATCAAAAAAGATATGATTATGTGTAATTGTTGTGCGTGTTGTTGTACCGGACTTTTTATGCTGAATGAAGTCAATTATGCCGCTTTCGCTCCTTCGCGATTCAGAGTTAAACTGGATGAAGATGAATGTACCGGATGTGAAACGTGTGTGGATCGCTGTCAGTTTCATGCTATTGAAGTGGATGATATTGCCATCATCGATAACGAAAAATGTTTTGGTTGTGGAGTTTGTGTTCCAACTTGCCCAAGTGAAGCATTGACATTGGAAGAAATTAGACCCAAAGAGCATATTCGAGTCACTTGAACGCTGAACTGAGTATTACTGAGAAGCCGAACCAAAAGATATGGAAAAAGATAAAAAAAGCATAATTATTGTAGAAAAAGAGATGGGGTTAACCCATAAGGAATTTTACCATAAAATATCCAGGCTTCTTGAAAATACCACGTATCTTCAAATAGATAATAAAATAAAATTTGAAATTGAAGGAAAAAAAATAGATATTATCTTGGGAAAAGAGGATATAAGAATCTTAAGTGTTTCAGCGAGACTGCCAATGACCAGAGTAAAAATTGTGTTTTATGGTTTTGAACAAATAGGGGTTGATAAATTTGTTCGGCGTTTTAATCTCAGATTCTTAAAAGGTGGGGGATAATCTGTGAAATTTTGATGTGAATTACTTGATGTTATTGCAATCTATTGGATAACCTCTAAATATTTGGTCAAAACTTCGATAATTTGAGTTCTACTAATCGGTTTTCTTAGAAAATCGTCAAAATCCTCTAAAAGCCCGTGGTGGTCTTCTTTCATAGCAGAGGCACTCATTGCTATCATCGGTAGCTTATGTAAATTTGATTGTTCTCTGGTTTTCTGAGCCACTTCCCTGCCATTCAAGCGAGGCATTTTATAATCCATGAATACCAGATCAAATTGAGTTTCCTTAATCATCTTTGCAGCTTCCTCTCCATTTGTAGCCTCAAAAATTTCGAATTTGAACGCTTTCATATATTCATTAAGTAATGCCCGATTGGATTTTGTATCATCAGCAATTAACACTTTTGATGGTTTGAAATTGATTTTTGCAAATTTATCATCAGGATTGCTTATTTGCTGGTATGGAGTTAAATCAATCGATATATTTGGAATGATCACTTCAAATATAGATCCCTGAGGTAAGTTATCAACGATACGAATACTGCCTCCCATCAATTGACTGAGTTTTTTTGAAATTGATAACCCCAGTCCTGTCCCACCATATTCAGAGTGTTTCTGGTTCTGTTGTTGCTCAAAAGCCAGAAATATTGAATCTTTTTGATCATCAGAGACTCCGATACCGGTATCTTTTACTTGCAAACGGAGAGTGGTACTATTCGTTTGCAGGTTCATCGCACCAACAGACAGTGTTATTCTGCCCTGCTTGGTAAATTTCAAGGCATTCCCACAGAGGTTAATCAAAATCTGTTTTAATCGAGTTTCATCTATTATCACAAGACTGGGCAAATCCGGTTCAAACTCAACAATAAATTCGAGTTTCTGTAATTCGGCACGAGATTGGAAGAGAAATCTGATCTCCTCAATACATAAAGCCAGATTAACGCTACTCAGTTCCAAAGAGAATTTACCCGATTCAATTTTAGAGATATCGAGAATATCATCAATAATAGAGAGCAGTGTTAGCCCGGATGATTGTATGTATGACAGATGTGAATCGGGATCAGAACCTTCTTGTTCCATTTGCATCAATTCTGCAAATCCAATGATAGCATTCATCGGTGTACGAATTTCATGGCTCATATTCGCCAGAAATGTTGACTTTGCCTGATTGGCTTTATCTGCTTCTTCTCGGGCCTGTTCCAATTCATGAGTACGTTCCGATACTTTTTTCTCCAGATTATTTTTGGCTAATTTTTCCATTTCTATTGCTTTGGCCTGAATTTGCTCTTTTTCTTTGTTTAAGCCCTGATATCGGTTAGCCAAAGCTAAAGAAAGCACTAGAATATGCCAGATGGTACCTACATATATTGCGTTATTTGATATGAAACCGTAAGGAACAAACCCCAGAGCACGGAATGAAATCATGATTACACCAAAGAAAGTACCCATGACGGCTAATAGATAAAAGTATGCCGGGCGGTATCCTTTTTTTGCACAGACTAAAGCTGCAATAAATGGTAACGGTCCAAAAAATATTGAACAAAGAACACCAAAGATTCCAGTCAGTCTGGGCATCCATATGGTTAAAACCATACAAACAGTAGAAATAATTATGATCAATGTCAAAAAACGATTAAGGATAGGAGAATATTTTTTTAATTCTAAAAACTGCTTCGTAAAAAGTGTTGCAGAAACAATGACAGCCCCTATCGTTAGACTTAGCCCCCGGTCGCTGAAAATCCCCAGAGACGACCAAATCAAATAAATGGCTAATCCTTTAAGCGTAAAAACATATAAACCAATGCTTATTGTAAAGAAAGCATAGTAGAGATAGCTCAAATCTCGCATGCTTATAAAAATAGTGAGACTGTATACTAACATAACCATTAAAAAACCCAGAAACACTCCAGTCATTAATTGGTATGATCTTTCTTTTTGTATATAGCCATTCGGATTTAATAATGCGATGGGAAGTGTATAGGATCCATTTGTCTGTATTTTGAGGTAAAGAGTGATATCCGATTTGGCAGGTGCAATGATTTTAAAAACAATAGAAGGAACCTTTTCTCGTCCTAGACCATATGGTAAGTTATCGCCGGCAAACTTTACTATCCATTTTTCATTGTTGGTTCTTTGATAAAGTTCAACAATATCAAGAGTCGGAAACTCAATTTCAAGATACCGAACCTGTTCTTTATTCAAGGGGTTTTTCAGATCCAGCGTGAACCAAAGAGATTTTTTATGGAATCCAAAAGTGGGGTATGGATCATTTTGTTTAAAAAAATGAGGTTGATACTGATCCTGTGCAATATCTTCAATCGTAAGCTTCTGACTTTCATCCCAAAAAAAGGAACCTTTGTTGCCCAATTTAATCGCTGTTTGATTTTCTTTCAGATCAATGCTTGCTTCAGCGTAAATCTGCGGGGAAAAGAGCAGAAGATAGAAAGTAAGGAAAATAATTGAAATCTTGATAAATCGGGACATATTTCTGGATTTGTATAGATTAGATACAGTGGGTTTGTGATTGGTCTACCGATTGTTACTGGACAAATGATTTTTAAACCGGCTAAATATTTTGCTATTATGTAAATAAAAAAACTTTAATACCAGCCTTAAATGAAAAATATTATTATTTGTCAGTAATGTCCGGTTAGGTTTTTGCAGAATATTCACTGAAATGGAATCCCTGATTCTTAGCATAAGAATTAAAATAGAGATTCTATGTTCGCTTCGCGAAAAAACGCCAAACTCGTTCGTACCTCACTCAGACAAGGCTTATTTTCGCTGCGCTTCACTAAGAATCTCTATTTTAATTCTTATCAGCACGATTCAGGGATCCCATTCCAGCTCTTGCATTAACCTAACCGGACACTACTGATTATTTGTTGGATAATAAATATAACAAAGAGCTGTTTTAGCGCTTTTATATTGTTAATCAATGATGTCCGGTAAGGAAATTACGATAATCATTGCTCTTAGGTAATAACTTGCAACTTCAGAATTTGGTTGTTTAGAAAGAGATAACACTGGATTAAAACACCGGAATTATAATATCCTAATACTGAGATCAAAAATAAAGATGCCTTGAATCTGTATATAATATCAAGTCATATTAATAATTTATAAATAAGGAGAATTGTTTTTGAATTCGAAATTAACTTCCCTTAAAGAAGAGTTGAACGCGGCAAGTGGGAAAATCAAAGCCGATATGCATATTAAAAATATTCGTATTTTGGATGTTTATACAGAAACGGTTTATCCCGGAAGTCTGTTGATAAAAAATGGGAAAATTGTTTCTTCAACTCCCGACAGGGCAGTCGAAGCTGACCAGGAATTTGATGGCAATAATATGATTGCGATACCCGGTTTTATGGATGCCCATGTCCATATTGAAACCACTCTTTTAACTCCGGAAGCACTGTCGAGTGTCATTGTTCCCTGGGGGACCACAACGCTTTTTGTGGATGCCATGGAAATTGCAAATGTGATCGGTATAAAGGGACTTCGGGCGTTGTTGAACAATAACCCGGATCTACCATTCAGGATTTTTATGGAAGTCCCGTCCAGAGTTCCAACCGCTCCGGGATTAGAAACAACAGGCGGAATTTTAGGCGTTAGTGAAGTTTGTGAGTTGCTGGAAGATGATATCGCGGTGTCTCTGGGCGAATTAGACCCTGAAAAGGTTCTGAACCTTAAGGATGAATATCTGGAAAAAATTCTATGTGCTCGGCAAAAAAATAAAATATGTAATGGCCACGCGATTGGATTAAACTGGGATCAACTCAATGTCTATTCAACCGCTGGATTATCAGATGATCATGAATCGGTCGAGTATCAGGAGCTGTTTGACCGACTTCGGTTGGGGATAAAGGCATTAATTCGTGAAGGCAGTACCGAAAGGAATGTTGATACATTAATTAGTGGCGTTATCAAACATAATCTCCCAACGGATGATTTGATGTTTTGTACAGATGATAAACATGTCAATGACATAGCAAATGAAGGTCATATCAGCTATAATATTCAAAGGGCAATTGATCTGGGCATGACACCGATTAAAGCGATAAAAATTGCCACATTGAATGCAGCAAAGCATTTCCGCTTGGACCACGAATTGGGTTCGTTATCGCCCGGACGATATGCTGATATGGTATTGGTGGAGTCACTGGATCAGATGAAACCGGTAGTGGTTTTTAAGGATGGGCAGCCAGTTGCCAAAGAAGGGAAGTTAATTAACGATATTTCAGGATCTTATCCGGAGTACTTAAACACAACAGTGGTACTTTCTACTGGATTTTCGTCCAAAGATTTTGTTATTTCAGCCACAGATAATGAAGTGGACGTTCGGGTTATCAATTTATATGCCGACCAGATAATTAATTTTGAGACGATTGAAAGATTGAAAGTAACTGATAATGCCGTTCAAATTGATTTAGACGCAGACATTCTGAAACTCAGTGTTGTGGAACGTTATGGTAAAAACGGCCACGTGTCATCTGCCTATGTCAGAGGATTTCAATTAAAATCAGGTGCAATTGCATCATCGGTTTCACATGATCACCATAATATTGTGGTAGTGGGGACTAATGATGAGGATATGTTTTTGGCAACAAAAGAGGTGGAAAAACATCAAGGTGGATTTGTTGCTGTCAATGAGGGAGTTATGACGGGAGTAATGCCATTACCCATTGGGGGACTGATGAGTCCGTTAACTGCGGGTAAAGTCATGGCTGAAATGGAAAAACTGAATGCCATAGTTCACGAAATGGGTTGTGATTTTCCGGCACCGTTTATGACGCTTTCGTTTGTATCACTGCCTACGGTACCAGAATTAGGTTTAACGGATAAAGGACTCATCAGTGTCAAGGATCACAAAATAATTCCTGTGATTATGGCTGATGGTTAAATATGCTCCGTACTCACCTGGATATATTATTCGGCATTAATTACTTTACTTCGTCTGGATGATAATTGTAATTGGGTGCTTGTCTTTTCCAGCTCCAAATTCCCCATATTAAAGCAAATATTGCCAGAACGGTAAAACTGGTTGCCAGGACACTGGTGCCTACCAGTTTCCCCATACTCCAAGCTATGCCGCCCAATATTGCCCCAATCATATGCCCCACTCCTGCTATGGCATAAAAGGCTGACATCATGGTTGCACGAGATCCGGGTGCCAATTCGGTGCTGAGGCTCATAGATGTAACAAATGTAAATTCAAAGCTGACAAAAATGAAAAACAGGCCGATTAAAGCGAAAGTGAGATTTTTATCGGCAAGTGGCAACAACATAAAGCTGATTGCCAAGGCTAGTAAACCCAGAAAAATCGATCTTTTTAGTCCAATTTTATCAGCAAAAAAAGCAGTTAAGGCTTCACCGGAAACTTCAGCAATTCCAATAACTCCTGTACTGAAACCCAAAGCGATGATGCTGAGATTAAAAGAATCTTCCAGCCAGGCACCATATACAACAAATATGGCATCATTGGCGATGGCGATAAACAGTGCAAATAATAAAACACCGACAGCTGCCCGATTGCCCATTATCTGTTTCCAGAAGTTCAGCGTTTCGTTGAGAGGTGCTCCTGATCGATTCGTTTTTTGATCTTTTGGAAAAAAAATAGCTATTAGAATTGCTAATAACAAAGAGGCCAGACCAATGGCTAAAAAAGGAGCTTGCCAGCCGAGTTTTTCAATAAGAATACCCATGAGTGGTATTCCAATCAGTGTGCTGCCAGCCCAGCCCAATTCCATCATGCCAATAACCAACCCTCTACGATGATAAGGTACTCTTTGTCCTGCATAAGCCTGAATTGCAGGATCCACAATACTTTTTCCCAAACCAGTCAAAAACATGGCGGCTGCAATTACCCCATAAAAAGGTAATATACCTGCTGCAAGCGTACCAACCGTCAGGCAGGTCATACCAATCAATATCATCAGTTTATAGCCTAATTGATCACCTAAAGGACCAAACAGTATTCCCAAAACTGATGTTCCCTGATTAATGGCAATTAAACTGGTAATGGATGTCAAAGGGACTCCCAAACCACGACTGAATGCTGCGGCAAAAGTGTAGATAAATCTTCTGGAGGTGTTCAAAAGCAATCGACTCAGGATAATAATACTAATATTAATGATCAGCTTTTTCTGAAGCTTGTATTTGGTTTGTTCCATGGGGTGCTAAAGAGGGGAATGAATTGTAAAAAAGGAATATAAATAGTTGGAATTGAGAATGTTATGGGGAAATGGGGATCTGCTTTATTGGAGGTCTCTGACGAATACCCATTCTGTCTCATTTGAAAGCTTTTCATTATAGTAATAGTTTGCTGAATTAAAATCTTTGATGGATTCAGGCTTTTTAAGTCTTTTTTTGATAATATACCGGGACATCATACCACGTGCCTTTTTAGCATAGGTTCCAACCATTTTATAGGTGTCGCCTTTTTTCTCCTTAAAAATAGGTGTAATGATCTGTACATTGAGTTTGGAGTAAATAATTGCCCTCGAATATTCATTGGATGCCAGATTGATCAAAGCTGTCTCAGATTGAGAATTTGATTGAAACGCACGACCTATTTCTGCAGAAATAAGATCTTTCCAAAATGGAACCAGACTGACCGGTGTTTGTGCAGGAATAGTTGCGCTGATTTCCAAGCGATAAGGCTGGATTAAATCCAGCGGTTTTAAAACACCGTAAAGTCCGGATAAAATTCTTAAATGATTCTGGGAAAATTCAGTGTCTTGTTGAGTAAATGATTTTGCATCCAATCCTGAATAGGCTTCACCTTGATAGGTGAATATAGCAGCTTTCGAGTTTTTATTGGTAAAAGGAGTATGCCATTTTCTGAAACGATCCCAATTCAACAATGCCAGTTTGGGGCTAATTTTCATCCATTGAGCCAGCTCTTTTTGTGTCAGTCGCTGGATTTGTCCCACTATTTTTTCTGCTTGATCTAAAAAAACAGGTTGGGTCGGTTTTAATGGTTGGTAATGGTCAGTATCAAGTGTTTTGGAAGGAGATAAAACAATAAGCATTCAAATTTTCCAGGGTGAAGGTTTAATCATCTTCATCATCTCATCCTTTGATTAGAGGGGGATGAGCGATATCAAACTTCAAAATAGAGGAATCAAAAAGAACTAACTCCAGCAATAAACCACACGCTAATTCAGATGAAATCTTAAATGAAATCTGATTATTTTACAATGGTTTTGATTTATCAATGATATTTATAGGGTTGATTATATTATTAGCCAAAAAAAAATAATTCTTGACGGTCTACTAAAAATAAGGATATTCATTATGGAAATCAATGCTAGTTATTCCAACACAATATAGAGAAATAGAACTTTTTAAAAAAATATAAATGAATCTGATGTATTAAAGGATGTTGGCCTCAAAGCCGGTATTGAGACCATACTTACACTTTACGATAACCAATCCGACAGGGGGTTAATCTCGTTACCCACTTTGATGAGCTTGATCCGGTGCCATGTTATATCGATAAGTTGGATCAAGTCTGAACAAATTTAATTCACAATGCATTGCAGGCTATGGATAATCAAGGCATACTGGATAATCAAGGCATACTGGATATTAATTTAACAAAAGATGATTCTTCGGCTTTAATTTCAATTAAAGATAGTGGCACAGGTATTCCGGAAGAAATTCAGGATAAAGTTTTTGACCCGTTTTTTACAACAAAGAAAACAGGTGAAGGTAGTGGTTTGGGTTTAGATACAGTAAGTAAAATTGTTGAACAGCACAAAGGTTCGATTCGATTTGAAAGCGAAATCAGGCGTGGTACTACTTTTTTTGTTTCAATCCCTTTAAATCAAACAGTATAAAATAAAATGAAAAAGACAGTAATATGTATTGATGATGAAGAAGTTGTTTTGGATTCTTTAGAAATGGAATTGTTTTCTGAAAATGCAGAATTTGAAATTGAAACCGCTATGGGAGGACCAGAAGCTCTTGAACTCATTTCAGAATTAACAGAAGAGAATGCTGAAATTGCGGTGGTGATCACAGATTATATTATGCCTGTGATGAAAGGCGATGAACTGCTTATTAAAATACACAATTTATTACCAGCGGTTTCAAAAATATTACTAACCGGACAAAGTCAGATTGAAGGTGTTACAAATGCGATTAATAATGCCAACCTTTATCGTTTTATTGAGAAACCCTGGCAAAAAGAAGATTTAGCACTTACAATTAAAGGTGCACTTGATAAGTATGAGAACGAAAAAAAATTACGAGAGCAACAAAAGGTTATTGAAGACCTAAATGCCCGAATTGCGGATAACAAAATTGAAGTGGGTGGTTCAAATGTTTCCGAGGAGCAATTATTTGCACATTCTCTATTTTCTAATTTTTTTAAGTTACTCAATACAGAACAAAAAATTTGGTTTGGCAATGCCTGCGTCGGAATTATGAGCTCTGATGGACGAATCAGTAAAAATGAAATGCTCTATGTAAATACATTATGTAATGCAAATCCGCAAAAAGAGTATGTTTATCAATTGATTAAATTACTGAAGAATAAAGAAAAACCAAAATTGAATAATATACAAATATCACATGAATTGTCATTGAATATGATGCGGTTTTTTATTCAGGTGATGGGTAATGATGAAAAAATTGCCCCGCAGGAACAAACTTATGTGCAGTATTTAGGTAGTAAACTGGAGCTAAATGAACAAACAGTTAATAATTTTGTCAGACTGGCATATCAAAAAGTTGAGGTCTTTAAGGCCGAAAAAAAATTATTGAATATCTGACTTGAAAAAAGTTCTATAACATCTGTTATATCTTTAAATAACCACTTGCAAATAAGGAATGCTAAATGAGCGATGTTTATTTTGTTGCAACCAGTGAAAACGATCCGATGTCTACTATCCAGGAGAAAATTAAGTCTTTATACGACAAAGCTGGATTTGGTTCTTTTGTCCAAAAGAATGATATTGTTTCAATTAAGACCCATTTTGGAGAAAAAGGAAATGTGACTCATTTGGTACCGGAACAAATTCGTCCTATCGTTGATAAAGTGAAAGAGAGTGAAGGAAAACCATATCTGACTGAAACAAGTGTTCTTTATAAGAGCTCTCGTTCCAATGCTTTAGATCACATCAATCTTGCTTTTGAACATGGATTCACCTTTGAAAAGGTTGGCGCGCCGATTATTATGGCGGATGGCTTTTTAGGAAACTGGGAAAGGGAGATTCTTATTAATGGTGAGTTTTACGAAAAAGTGAGTATTGCTGGAGATGCCATTGCTGCCGATAAACTCATTGTTGTTTCTCATGTAACTGGACATTTAGTTGCCGGATTTGGCGCGGCCTTAAAAAATCTGGGTATGGGACTTTCCAGTCGGAAAGGGAAATTAAACCAGCACAGTGATGTAGCACCTATAGTAGATGCTGAACTGTGTGACTTCTGCAAAACCTGCATTAAATGGTGCCCGGAAAATTGTATTGAAGTTAAAGCAGAAAAAGCCTTCATTAATGAAGAAAAATGTATTGGTTGTGGTGAATGTATAGCCGTTTGCAAACAGGATGCGGTCAAATTTAAATGGGATGCATCTAGTGAGATGCTACAGAAAAAAATGGTTGAACATGCCTTTGGTATTTTTACCGAAATGAAAGATCGGATTATATATATCAACTTTCTTACAAATATGACCAAGGATTGTGACTGTATGAAGTCTAAAGAAAAACTGATTGATGATATTGGAATTCTTGCATCTTATGATCCTGTGGCATTAGAAAAGGCGTCTCTAGATTTTACAGCTAAAAAGAACGAAGATAACCTTTCCAAAATGTCGTTCCCAAATCATAATCCATTGGTTCAGATCAATCATGCGATTAAGCTGGGAATGGGAACTCAAGATTATAAAATCGTTGAAGTTACTTAAAAAATAATTCAGTGTATTTTATTAAAGCCTTCAACTATTCCCATTAAAGTCTTGATGTCTATTTATTCAGTAGACTCAAGATACTCTTCCAAAAAGGAAAGAATCCTTTCTGATCTAATATAAAAAATAACGGTTAATAATAATATATGAGACTTTTACTGGCCATAGTAATTATCGCGGTAATTGCTTTGATTGGTACACGCGTTACCTTTTTAAACCGTCGTTTGCCGATTGGATTTCGGAATTTTCTTTTAACAGGTGTTGAATATATTTTTATCGGTGCCATTTTAGGATCGATGGGGATAGATTTAATTGATGCGAAATCATTAATTGCTCTAAAGCCATTTCTTCTTTTTGGATTGACCTGGGTTGGTTTTTTATATGGACTTCAGTTTGAAATCAGGTTATTACGTGATTTACCCCGATTTTATTTTTCCATAACGGCAATCCAGTCAACGATAACTTTTATAGTAATCACAATATCAACATTTTTTATTTTAAGATATCTGCTTGATATTTCCTTACCCCAGATTGTTCTTGCATCCAGTGTGCTTGGCTGTATAGGGTCCTGTAGTGCACAATCAGCGATTGCGATCGTTAGTCAGAATTATCGTTTTGAAAATAAGGGGTTAATTGATCTTATTCGGTATATATCCAGTGTTGATGGAATGTTTGCCTTAACTTTTTTTAGTTTGGCACTGTTTATACTACCTGACCAGAATCATACTGAGATAAATATTTTATCTTCATTAAAGTGGCTTTTAATTACTATTGCCCTGGGGGGGCTACCGGCATTGATTCTGGTAATACTGAGCAAATCTAAATTTACCCAGGCAGAATTTCTCGTTTTTTTAATTGGTACAGTCATGTTCAGTGGCGGATTAGCCTATCAAACGGAGCATCCGCCTTTGATTTCGGGATTGATATGTGGGGTAATTACAGCCAATTTTTGTCGTCATCGAGTGCGTGCATTATCTGTTGCCGTTACTGCTGAAAAATCGATTTACATATTTTTATTGATCATTATAGGGGCTGGATGGAAATTTGAGTTCAATAATAGCGTATGGATTGCCATTGGTTATTGGAGCTTTAGAACTCTTGGAAAACTATTGGGTAATTTTTTAGCCACACGGTCATTTCAACCCAGTTACCCTGTACCTGAAACAATCGGTTTAGGGCTTTTATCGGAGGGGGGATTGGCAATAGCAATTATTCTGAGTTTTCAATTGCTACATGAAGCTATTGCAGATTATCTAATTACGGTTATTATTTTATCAGTTGTTGCGAATGAAATGATCAGCCCCCGCTTAATTCTGGCTCAATTTAGTAATGTCAAACGCATTGCGTTAAAAAAGTAATGCGAGTATTCGAAGCAAACTGACTTTTAAAATTTAACGATGCCTTACCGTATTATTGGACTTTTTTTGGTACTTGGTAGTATGTCACTGGTGGTTCATACTAGGCTATTGAATGAAGCAGACTATATTTCACCCACATTGGTGCTGGGATTTCTTTTGATATCCGCTTATTGTGTGGGTTACATTTTGAGCCATTGGGGGTTACCAAAAATCACGGGTAATTTATTGGCTGGATTAGCATTTGGACCCTATTTTTTAAAGTATTTTACTCAACAGACAGTGGTTGATCTTAATTTCTTGAACAGTCTGGCATTGGCATTTATTGCTTTTTGTGCCGGTGGTGAGTTTAAAATTGATAAGATCCGCCTGCAGCTTAAATCAATTCTTCTTCTTATTTCCGGCGTTACAACCATCGTCTTTTTGGGTGTCAGTTTAATTGTACTATCCATTTCTGAGATGATTCCTTTTATGGCAAATTATGATATCTCGATTCGTATAGCCATATCAGCATTATTTGGTGTGATTGCTGTTGCCCGCTCGCCTTCATCAACCATTGCGATTATTAGTGAGACCAAAGCAAAAGGTGATTATACCAGCATGGTCTTGAGTGTTACCATTGTGACAGATGTTGTGATTATTATTTTATTTGGAATCGTAATTTCATTTTGTCAGGTATTGATTACTGGAGGTGGCAATATTGATCTCACCTTTTTCCTGGATTTAATTACTGAAATTGGCATTGCACTGGTTATTGGTTTTTTACTTGGGAAGTCGATTGTTTTTTTGATTCAGAAAGTGAAAATGGAATTCCCGGTAGTTATCACTGCTGTCGGATTTCTTGTAATTAAATTCAGCCATCTGCTTGGAAACTATTTACATGAAGTATACAATATTGGAATTCATTTGGAGCCATTGCTAATATGTATGGCAGCGGGATTTACCATTCAAAATTTTTCCAAATATGGAAAAGAGTTTTTATCCAAAATGGATAGGGTTTCTCTGCCAATTTATGTGGCGTTTTTCGCTATAACTGGCGCCTCGATTAATATTGATATTTTAAAATCAGGTTGGGTTCTCGGTCTGGTCATTGTTTTATCACGTACGATCATGATTTTTATCGGTTCATATGTAAGCGGAAGGGTGTCAGGAGATCCGCCAAGGATATACAGATACACCTGGCTGGGTTTTATTACACAAGCCGGGGTGAGTTTGGGGCTACTTACCGAAATCGTCAGAAGATTTCCTGAAATAGGAATACCCATTCAGAGTATCCTGATTGCTGCGATCACACTCAATCAAATTATTGGGCCGATTGCCTTTAAATTTGCTTTGAACAGAGTGGGTGAAACAAATGTTCGGTAGATTTCCGTGATGAATGGTGTGAGGCAATCTTTTTTGTGGGATACCCATTTTAGATGGAATAATCGGGTACTTTGAAAAGGGAGAGGAACCAGGTTACTTCTCCCTTTTCAGGCGTTTAATTGATTCTGAAATTAAGCGCTGAATGCAGACCTAACCTAATAATCCACCCAGATATCCAAAGCTTTCATTTACATTGCCCAGAATCTTGGCATCATCCAGATCTGTAATTTTTGTCCATTCATCTCGAACCTGTTCAACAGAGATGTCCTTTTTTCCATCACCAATAATTGTACCGGATGCACACATAATCGCTGTACGACTGAACCATCCAGCTGCACAGTTAAAGATCATATTTGAATCCTGGTTATCTTCAGAAGCAAGGAATAGTACCAAAGGTGTTACAAATTTTGGATCCAGTTTGGAAAAGATTTCTGGAGGCATAACATCTTCAGTGAGTCTTGAACCAGCAATCGGCGCAATCGTGTTACATTTGATATTATATTTTGCGCCCTCAGTATGAACAGAATGCATCAATCCAACCAGACCCATTTTTGCCGCTGCGTAATTCGCTTGACCAAAATTACCATATAATCCAGCACCTGAAGCTGTGTTGACGACTCTGCCGTAACCCTTTGCTTTCATGATTTTGAATGCCGGTTGTGTGACACAGAATGCACCTTTCAAATGAACAGCCAGGACCAGATCCCATTCTGATTCTTCCATTTTAACAATACTTTTATCTCTTAAAATACCGGCATTGTTAACGACGATATCAACAGTTCCAAATGCATCAACAGCTGTTTTGACAATGTTTTCTCCACCTTCTTTGGTGGCAACTGAATCATAGTTCGGTACTGCTTCTCCACCGGCACTTTTGATCTCTTCAACAACAACATTTGCTGCAGCGCTATCTGAACCAGATCCATCTCTTGCTCCACCCAGATCATTGACAACAACCTTGGCTCCTCTTTTTGCCAATTCAACAGCGTATGTTTTTCCCAGACCTGCACCTGCTCCTGTCACAATTGCAACTTTTCCATCATAGCTAATATCTGCCATTTCAATTCTCCTTTTGAATTAAGATTCGAAAAAAACTTTTAAAAAAAAAGAAATTCTTCTAACACACCATTTGGACGTTGTGTCCGGAAATATGATATCTCCAATTTGGCTATATTGCTTTTTCTAACTAGAATTGGAGAGTTTAAAAAACACCTATCATAAATATTTTAGTTCAACAGGTTCCATATTGTTAATCAAATATAAAATATTTAAGTCTCACTAGGATCACAATCAATATTTAAATACTCTAAACATAAACTTTATCAATTTACCGCCTTGTTCTTGTTCTTTTTATCGAATGCTGGAATTAGAATAAATTTCAATGTGTCTTTAACAACAGTGATGTACTCATCCCGTTCAACATCCAGAACATTTTTGAATGATTTTTCTCCAGAGGTAAACGAGTACATGGCATTTGAGATTGCCAGAACCATCGCGGCACTGTGTGGTGGAACCTTTTCGTTTCTTTTTGCCAATCCCATTGCGATTGCGATTTCCGGAATATTTTCAATCAGCTTGCCATCAGTGATACCGTCTGGTCTTGTTTTATTAAAGAAACTCGCAATTGTCAGCTTGGATACTTCTGGATTTGCAAAAAGATAATCACACATAACCTCAATAGCAACTTCAAGTCTAGTAACAATCGACTTTCCAGAGACCAGTTTTTCGATATCTAATAACTTTTTTTTCATTTCATCATTGATATCTATAATGACGGCTTCATACAAATTTTCTTTATCGCCCCAGTGGTAATGAAGTGTAGAAATATCAATTCCAACTTCGTTGGCAATCATGCGTGTTGTGACTCCATGATAGCCATATTCACCAAATAAGTGCCGAGCGGATCTTAATATCCTTGCTTTCATCGATCCAGGGTTTTTTCTTGCTTTTTCAAGTGGTGTAGGCATCGGGTGTCTCCATTTCAACTTCTGTAATAACAGATGATTCCATCAATAAATATATTCCATTATTTGTTTCCATCATATGATGTATTTTATTCATAATTGTTTTTTTCCAATACTCTGTCAAGAATAAAAATCCCTGACAGACACTTTCTTAAAAAAAAGAGGATATGTTAGATAAAAAAGTCCCTCGTCAAAATAAAAAATAATAAGAATCCTGGAAAAGGACTTGAAGGAGAGAGCGATGGGGGAATGTTTTTATTTTGATGACTAAGCAGATGACCCTGATAAGAATCTAATTAACAATTATTAAGTTCTATCAGGGTTTTTGACCTTTCACATCAAGGTGATTTATTAGTACCTTATAAGTCATTTTCTGCGTTTTTTCACCCCTCAAGGGGGTAACTGAAAAGAGTGGCAGAAAATACTTTAAGGTATTTATCCTGTTTATTAGGGCTAAGTGTTAATACTTACCACCATGTTCTTTTTTAATCTGATCCCGATCGATTTCGTTATTTTCATTTTTTGGTAAACTATCTACAAAAGTTACTATTTGTGGCTTTTTATATCGAGCAATTTTTGATCCAACAAATTCGATTAGATCAATAGATTCAAGTTTTTTGTCGGGATGTAAAACACAGATTGCTTTGATCGCTTCACCCCATTTAGAATCGGGAACACCAATAACACTGACTTCTTTAATTGCTTCGTGCTCAAGAATCACTTTTTCGACTTCGACAGGATAAACATTTTCTCCACCGGGTTTTATCAGCTCTTTTTGTGCTTTTCGTTTCACATACCAGAGGTAACCATCCTCATCTATTTTTCCAATATCACCCGTATGATGCCATCCTTTTCTAAACGTCTGCTTCGTTTCTTCCTCAAGATTCCAATAACCTAAAAATACAGTCGGAGATTTTACACAGATTTCTCCATTGCTACCCACTGGAACTTCGTTGTCATTGTCGTCAAATAAAGCGACTTTTGAAAGCAGACTGGGCTTTCCTGCACTGCCAGGTTTTTCATCAATTGGACATCCTGTTATTCCCATAGCCTCTGTTTGTGCAAAACCGGTATGGTATGTTGCATCAGGTGCCAGAGTTAAAAATCGCTTGATGTTATCAGGATGGTCAATGCCGCTAACATGCTTAATACTTGAAATATCATATGAATTTTTTTCATAGGCATCCATCAGCATACCTAAAATAGGGGCGAAATTGAAAAATGAGGTTCCCTTTTCCTGCTCAGCCATTTTGAGTGTATATTCAGGATCAAATCTCTCAAAAATAACATTTTTTCCGCCTGCATGCATCATAGCAATAGATAAATTCAAGCCTGCAACATGGAACAGTGGCAATATACAAAGATGACAATCTGTCGTATTAAGTTCAAATTCATGAATGGATATAATACTTGAGTATATCAGGTTTGAATGACTGAGAAGAGCACCCCTGGGTTGGCCTTCCACCGCTGCAGTATGAATGATGACAAATCCGGAATCTGCAGATATATCAAATTCCAAGTTTTGCCCTTCAGATGTATATAGGGTTGAAAAAGGCTTATATTCAGGCAATATGTCTCCCAAGCCAATACCATAATATTGTGCTACAAAATCTGCTGATTGTGTTGCTTCCAGAACCGTTTTTTGATATTCGGGACCCGCAAAAATGAATTTGGGTGTACAATCATTAATTACAAACTCAATCTCTTCTCGCTGAAAGCGCCAGTTAACAGCAAGTACAATCGCCCCAATTTTTGCAGCTGCGCCATATAAAATCATGTATTCATCACTGTTATGAGCAATAACGCCGATCCTGTCGCCTTTGGAAATCCTTTTTTTTTGTAAACCCGCAGCAAATTGATCACATTTGATCTTGTATTCCTGATGAGTTAGTCGCTTATCATTAAAAACAATCGCGTCCCCATTCGGCCATAAATTAGCATTTCGGCAAATCATATCGTATATAGTAAAGTCCTGAACTCCCATTTTGGATTCTCCTGATTTAGGTTATCTAAAAGAAAAATAATTTCTTTGATGTTGCATAAAAATAATCAATCTAAGAAATAAAAGTAATATTTAAACAAGTAAACATCTAATCGAATAAACTGGGAATATTTTAAACACTCTCATTGATCATTTATATGAATTATACTTTATCGCATGATTATAACAGGTTAGCGAGGAACCTGTCATATATACCATCGAAGCTGATTTTCATTAGAAACTATCGTATGATTGGTTTTTGTTCAAGGGGTTTTTAAACTTCATAAAAATAGTTATTTAAATCTCATATTGATGATTTACTTGTCATAAGGTTTCCATTCATTTAATTTCCCTGAATGTATTGGTTTTATGAAATATTTTTCCTGAAAAAATCCATAGTGAAGTCTTTTTCAAATAGAGGAAAACTGAAATATTTCATAAACGGCTGATATTTTGTATTAATTAAAATTACAAAATCTGAAGCAAAAAGAAAGGAAATATTTTCACCGAGAAGAAAGAAAAAACCTTTTGAAAAATGGTGGATTTCGTAGCATTTATCCAGTTATTTTGCAAAATGATGAATTGATTTTTCAAATGGAGAAAACTCATGAAAATTAAAAGACCTTTTATTATAAGTTTAGTATTTTTTGTTATGACAGGTTTCACAATTGGATATTCAGGTAATCGATCTGTAGCTAGAAATGACAATAAGAAAAGCAGAAAAAGCCATTGTAAAACAACCAAACCGACTTCACGTGGACCGCTAGTGATTGTTGATTGTGGACACTAGTGGCTGTATTATTAGCAGGAAAACATTACTTATTCTTTGATTTTAAAAAGGATTGAACGGCCGAAAATATGGTTGAAATCGCAACTCCTGAACCCGATTTTAATCTCATCCAGTCATGATGGGCTAGAATTGACCCAAATGCGTATAGGTTTGGAAATATTGCCGTTTTTTCGGATTCTGTTATTTTGAAGTTATCGTTGACCTCAACACCTGCCAGGTTAATGGAATGCCCTTTTAAATCAAAAAAGTCTTCACTATGCCATTGCTCACGGCAAACAAGGTTGGTATACAGGTGTATTGAAAATGGATTCTTTAATCTGATGGCTATCTGATAGGAGTCCCTTTGAAATAAACCGTCCACTGGCGAGTATAATTCCTTTAGCTACCACTTTGTATTGTTCATCAATATCCAAAGTAAATCCCCTGTTACTATTAAAAGATACATCAGAAATAACATGTTGTTTCAATAACCTGATACCTTTTTGAACCAGATTCTTTTCAAAAGTCTCCTTGAGTCTTAATCCAGGCACTGAAATCGTTGGATACAAAGTCATGTTGATTTAATAAACCCATGATTTGATTATGGCGTTCAGGCATTGGAGGACCAGACATATTTGATTCTGTATCATGGCGATGGATTCAGTCTCGTTGGCGATACATGAAATGGATTCGTTGGATAGATTTGAGAAACCTGTCAACGAAATCGATGAGGTACTAGAATGTTATCATATCGCTGGTGATGAAGATTTTATAATGAAAGTCGTCATCAAGGATATTAATGAGTATCGGGATTTCGTAGTGAACAAAATAACAAATATTGCAGGTATAAACAGGATAAAAACCACATTTGTTTTGTCGACTATAAAATACAAAATAAATATGGATATTGAATAGAAAAAGTTATTTAATTGATCAAATATTACAAAAAGATAAATCAAACAGTTTCTATTTCAATTTTTAGATGATCACATATCCATTGAACGATTATTTTGTGATTGTCGATGGGCAAAAAAGGCAATTTTGTATTTGGCTGGATGTTACTTATAACAGCTTGAATTTCGAAACCGGAGTCCAGATAAAGGGGGGTTTTATTATTTTCAGGTCGATAGACCTCTACTTTTAAACATTTTTCATTTTTGAAACCCTCAGAAAAAACCAGATCAAATCCTGAAAAATAGTCTTTTGATAATTTATTAATATTATATTCAGGTAAAGGGTCTGAATACATAGCCATTCCCTGATTGTTGAGCAGAAGCACCCTGGAACTTCCTGCCTGTCGATGTTTCCATGAATCTTTTCCGGGTTCATCAAAGGTAAGGTCATGATGTGTGTGTTTTATTGAACCTACTCTAAGTCCAAATCGGCAAAAAACGGGGATTAATTGAGTAATTAAGGTGGTTTTTCCAGAATTTGATCTTCCAACAAAAGAGATTAATTTTGGAGTAGTTGGTTTATCATCATAATTCGGCGCGTGCATTATCCCTTTCAAATTTTTTAATTTTTTCTTCGTATTCCACTTTTTTATTCCAGCGTAAAAGTAGATCCTGCATATCTTCCTTTTTTTTCAGTGACTTATATATCGAGGCAAGCAGGACAAAAACATCTTTATCTAATTTCAAGCGAAAAGCGAGTTCAAGTTGTTCTATAGCGCTTTTATATTGTTTTTTTCTTAGTGCAAGTTTGCCATTTTTAATGTGTTGAAGTCTCTGTTTTTCAGTTTCTCCTTCACGCTCTATTCTGAGAAGCTCTTCGTATTCCTTGGTCAATGACTCCACTTTAATATTATTTTTCATCACCTTGTAGACAGAGGCAGCTTTTTTAATTGTATCGGATAACCGCATGATACGCAGGGCTTTTTCATAATTTGAAACAGAGGCTTGAAATTTAGATTTGGCGAGAAAAATCTCGCCTTTGTCACAAAAATGGTCGTGGAGTTCTTTCAATTTTGTTTTTGCGAATGCTGATTCCGGGTTAATATGGAGAATATGATTCAAGGCCTGACCCGCTTCATCAAAACGTTTCATTTCAATGTAAATCCGACTGATATCTTCCCAAAGAGGAACTTCATCAACTTCTGAAGCGGCAATTTTGTATAGTTTTAACGCTTTTTTCAGGTTTCCTCTTTCAACGTTTTCCTTAGCGATACGAATTATATCTGAAAGTCGAAAAAGTCCATCTGATTTTTCCAGAAGTTCAGCCCCGATTGCCAAGTATTTTGTTGAAAGCAGTCTGTTATTGACAGACTTATACATGAACCCAAGATTAATGTTAAAGTAGCGATTATACTGCTCTTTTCCTAATCCCTTAATGAAAAAATCAATTGCTTCTTTCGTTTTTCCTTCAACAGACATGGCTATTGCTGTCAACATGTCCAGATATTTCAATTCTTCATCAGCATTATAGCCTTTTTTTACTTTATTAAAGCAATTCAGCGCCAATGAAGAAAACTTACAGTTTAGAGCGTATATACCGAAATTAAAAATACAGATTAAATATTCCTGCAACTCACTCTTAGAAAGTGAGGTTTCGTTTGAGAAAAGTGAGTTTTTTAAATAGTAACGCAATTCATTTTCGGTGGGGGTCTCATCTGCTTGTTCAAGTTGCTTTAATTCGAGTGAAAGAACCCTTGCCTCCTGAATTTCCTGTTCCTGCTCTTTCAGATTGATTTCTTCTTTAAACTTTAAAATTTTCTTTTTTTTCGAACTTGCTTTTTGCGCAAGAAAGTCCTGGATCACATTTTCTTCAAAATTTGACCCGTTTGTATATTCTGGAAGAATATAATCTTTGATTTTGGAAAATATATCCAAAGATTTTTTAATATCCAAATCATATTTGTTAACCTTACCCATACTGGCTGCAAGATTGAAAAAAGCGGGAGCAAAGTTTTTCTTAATTTTTAAGGCGTAGCGATAGAGATTATTTGCCTGTTTATAGTTTTTTTGTCTTCTTGCACAGTTACCGACAAGGTTTACCAATTCGTAGTCGTCTTTTTTAATATTAATGATAATAAGACCAATGGTAAGCGCTGCTTCGTATTCTAAAATCTCAATATAATGATTGAAGTCTTTTTTTAGTGTATGATAAGAAGTCTTTGCATCTAGTTTGAATGCATACTGGAATTCAATCATTGCCTGCTTATACAACTTTCCATCTAGTTTGGCGGCTCCTTTTTTAAGGTGCTCCTCTGCTTTTAGCGTTGCTTTGAGTTCCCGATTTTTTTTAAGAGATTTTAACATCGGTTTTTTAGGTGAAAATTTAATTATTTACCAGTAATGTCCGGCTAGGTTTTTGCGGAGCATTCACTGAAATGGAATCCCTGAATCTTAGCATAAGAATTAAAAGAGTTTCTATGTTCGCTTCGCGAAAAAACGCCAAACTCGTTCGTACCTCACTCAAACAAGGCTTATTTTCGCTGCGCTTCACTAAGAAGCTCTATTTTAATTCTTATAAGCACGATTCAGGGATCCCATTTCAGCTCTTGCATTAACCTAACCGGACATTACTGATTATTTACGAACTTTTTGTTCAGCTAATGATATAAAAAACGACCCTTGATTCTTTGGTGGCAAATATTAAGCAATAATTATGCAATAATGCTGTAATTAAGACGATATTGATAAAAAATATTTGCGGATTAAGTTCAAACAGGTAGTAGATATTTTTTGTTGGTTTCAAGAAGCATAACTAAATTAATTTTCAAACACCTTATTCCCCTTTTATAGTGAGATCAATGAAATCTTGGGAAAAACTTGAATATCAATTTTTATTTTACTTTCAATTGATGAATATCATGATTGATAATCTACTTTAAGAAAAATATTCGAATAATATTAACAAAACATAATCTTAATACCGTTTTTATCGATGAATTGAAAAGACTAGAAATTATTTTTTCTAATTTTATTCATGAAAATGTTAGATTCAATTTCCATAAATAAAAGTAAAAACAGAAAAAATATATTCAACATAATTATTTAACATATTGAATCAACAGATTATTAAGTCAGTACTCTATTTATTTTTTAAACCTCTTGTTTTTTAGAGATAAAAGTTTTTATTGAATTCCTCTTCTTTCTTTGAACAAGCGCATCTTGACATGAAAGTTCATGAACACGTAGATTCAAATTCATGTAAAATGAGATAAAAGAAAATAAATAAGTAATTAACAACAGTAAAGCAATTTGTATTAAATTTTCTAAAATATCTGATTATTTTTAAGTTTGAATCAACAATGATACATTGATGGTCATCTATTTTTTGAATAATCAGATAAATATTAAAGCAATAAATAATCCTATAGAGTTCAACAGCTCTCGACAAAAACTGCCTATATAAAGCGAAATAGGTTTTTGTAATTTAGGAAGGATAGGCTTTAATAAAATATTATATGATAAGAACAGACAGGAGATTAAATGTCGAAAGAATTTTTATTTACATCTGAATCAGTAACCGAAGGACACCCTGATAAAATTGCTGATCAAATTTCTGATGCTGTCTTGGATGCAATGCTTAGAGAAGATCCGGATAGTCGTGTCGCATGTGAGACAATGATAACGACAGGATTGGTTGTTATCGCTGGAGAAATCACCTCAAAAAGTAATGTTGATTTTCAGGATGTAGTAAGATCGACAATTAAAAATATAGGATACGATGACTCCAGGAAAGGGTTTGATTCAAAAACCTGCTCGGTCATGGTTGCTTTAGATAAACAGTCTCCTGATATTGCACAAGGTGTTGATGAAGGAGATGGATTATATGTGGAACAGGGTGCGGGTGACCAAGGATTAATGTTTGGATACTCTACTAATGAAACTCCTGAACTGATGCCGGCTCCAATTGCATTTGCTCATAAATTGACTGCCTGTATGTCAGAAAAAAGAAAAAATGGAGAGCTTGATTATTTAAGACCTGATGGAAAGAGTCAGGTTTCTGTTTTATATAAAAACGGAAAACCGGATAAAATTACCGCTGTTGTCATGAGTAGCCAGCATGATGAAGATGTTGAACATAAGGATATTGAGCATGATCTGATTGAAAAAGTTGGAAAACAGGTAATACCTGGAAATCTGATCGATGAAAACACTCGTTGGTTGATCAATCCAACAGGACGGTTTGTTATTGGTGGTCCCATGGGAGACTGTGGATTGACAGGTAGAAAAATCATTGTAGACACATACGGTGGCATGGGACGTCATGGGGGAGGTGCATTTTCCGGAAAAGACCCATCAAAAGTTGATCGTTCTGCTGCTTATGCAGCTCGATATGTTGCAAAAAATATAGTTAAAGCGGGTGTGGCAGATGAATGCGAAGTTCAATTAGCATATGCTATTGGTTTTCCGGAGCCCGTATCTATTTCAGTCAATACTTTTGGAACAGCCAAAATAGAAGAAGAGAAAATAGAACAAGCAATCAGAGAACTGTTTCCATTAACTCCATCATGGATCATCAAAACTCTGGATCTAAAAAGGCCAATCTTTCAGAAAACCGCTGCATATGGGCATTTTGGAAGGGAACTTCCAGAATTTACCTGGGAAAAAACAGATCGGATTGATGATATTAGATCTGCATTGGGTCTCTAATACAGAATATTAAAAGATGATCGAACAAGAGATAAAAATCATCAATAAATTGGGATTGCATGTCAGGGCAGCTACAAAACTGGTCCAACTCGCTTCTGATTACGATGCTGATATTTCGTTAGAGTATCAGGACCAGATCGCGGATGCAAAATCCATTATGGATGTTTTAATGCTGGCGGCGATATATGACACGGTTATTGTCGTCAAAGTATCCAGCGATTCTGAGGAAGAAGAGGAAGAAGCTTTTGAAAAAATAAAGGACCTTATCAATAATCGTTTCGACGAGGATCAATAAAAAACAGTGAATGGCGAACAAAGAAACAATCTTGTTGATGGAAACACAAAACTTTATGGAATAATAGGAAATCCTGTTCATCATTCATTTTCACCTCACATGCAAACCAAAGCTTTTCAAGCGATTGGATTAAATGCTGTTTACTTACCATTTCTGATAGAGGAATATCAACTTCCCGCTTTATTAGACGCTTTCAAAATAGCAGGTGTTCAGGGATTTAATGTAACCGTTCCCTATAAAGAAAAAATAATTCCCTTTTTGGATAAAGTATCGATAGCAGCGCAATCACTTGGATCGGTGAATACGGTCTTATATGAAAATGATACGTGGCATGGATTCAGTACCGATGGAAGTGGTTTTGTGCGATCTCTGGAAAATGCCGGAATATCACTTAAAGCAAAAAAAATATTACTTGTTGGAGCAGGTGGAGCGGGTAAAGCTATTGCTTTGAGTCTAATTCATCAGGAAATTGCAGAAATCACCATTTTGAACCGCACCAAAGAAAAAACAGAGATATTATCTTCCCTCATCAACAAAATTCAACCAGAACTTCCCGTATTTACAAGTTTTACAAATAGTTCCAGATTTGATATTTTAGTCAATAGCACATCTGTGGGCATGAAAGATAATCAATGTCCTGTGGCAGATAATCTGGTTGAGATATCTGATCGGGTTGTTGATATTATATATAATCCTCCACAAACACCATTGATAAAGAAAGCCCTGAAAAAAGAAATACCATGTATGAATGGAATCGATATGTTGTTGTATCAGGGAGTAGAAGCCTTTGAAATATGGACAGGCGAAAACGCTCCAGTCAATGTCATGCGTGACAGTCTACTAAACTCACTAAATCTATTATAAGGTCGAGCCTTTTAGTGATATAGTTTCTTTGACAATTCTTAAATAAAGTATCCCATGATCAAATTTATTTTTAAGCTGTCTGGTCTAAAAATTTCGATATTGATCACCTTGGTTTTCGTTGCCATTTATGGTAGTGCCTTCTTAAGATATAGCTCAGATAGTTTTCTGGAATTGTTAGACAAACAGATTGTTGACTATGCTGTCAGATACCGGGGGACAACGCTGAAAAGTGATACGGTTGCGGTGGTTGCCATTGATACAAAATCGATTGATAAATATGGTCAATGGCCATGGAAACGCAATATCATGGCCAAACTGCTTCATGAATTACAGACTCATTACAAAATTAAAGTGTTGGGTTATGATGTCGTCTTCTCTGAAAGAGATACGAACGATGTCACATCAGAACAAGTTCTGGAAAGGTTTTATCAAAAGGCAAAAAAGAAGCTGAAGGATTCTCAGCCTATTGTGGGGGATTTAAAAAAAATCCAGTCGGATATTTTTACAGAAGTTAATAATGATGCAAAGTTTGGCGCAGAACTCAGTAAATGGGGGAATATAGTACTAGGCTACTTTTTTTACTTCAATTTTAATGATGCTCAAACCAAGCATCTTCAAGATACAGAAAAAGAAGAGTTTTCATCACGGATTGAACATTCAGAAATTAAAATAATTCAGGGTGGGGAAAATTTAAAGCATATTCGTTTACCTGAGGGAAAAGTGGTTGAAGCCAATGTCCCTATGTTGAATTCGAAAAATAATTTGAACGGATTCTTTAATATCGTTCCTGACAGAGAAGACGGTGTGATTAGAAATGTTCCTTTGATCATCAGGCACAATGGTATGTATTTCCCTTCTTTGGCTCTTCAAATGGTGAGACTTTACTACGATAATCCGCCGATTAAAATGGTAGTGAATGAAGGTGGAATTGAAGCTGTTTATCTGGGGAAAAAACGGATTAATACAGCCAGTGATGGCTCAATTATGATCAATTTCCGGGGAAATGCTTTTACCTTTCCGAACTACTCTGTGTACGACATCATTAACCACAATATTCCGTTAGAAAAGCTCAAAGGCAAAATGGTGTTATTGGGAGCGACTGAAATGGGGCTTTATGATTTAAGAATCACCCCATTTGGAACCGTTTTTCCAGGAGTGGAAGTGCATGCCAATGCTATCGATAATTTAATTAATGATGACTACTTCTATCGATCAGATTTTGTACATTTTTTGTCATTTTTGTTGATCCTGTTTTCCGGATTATTTGTTGGAATCGTACTACCTAAACTGCGAGCCTTATCCGGGTTAATTTTTTCTGTACTTTTTCTTCTCGGTTATTTCACAACAAATCTATGGTTTTTATATAACGAAGGATCATGGACCAGTTTTGTATACGTACTGGGTGTTATATTGCTTAATTGGTTTGCCATAGTGATGTATCGATTCTTTGGTGAAGAGAAAGATAAAAGGTTTATTAAGGGTGCCTTTAGCCAATATCTATCTCCCAAAGTGATCGAAAAACTGGTGAATGACCCCAGTATGTTAAAGCTTGGGGGAGAAAAACGGGAAATGACGGCATTTTTCTCAGATATTCAGGGATTTTCGACAATTTCTGAGTCTCTAACCCCAGAAGAATTAGTTGTGCTTCTCAATGAGTATCTTACTGCAATGACAGATATTATCATGAAGTATGATGGAACTATTGATAAGTTTGAAGGTGATGCAATTATAGCATTTTTTGGAGCTCCCATTGCTTATCCTGATCATGCAACCAGAGCTTGCATGGCTTCTATTGAAATGCAGGAGAAACTGGCGGAGATGAGAATAAAATGGAAAAAGCAGGACAAACCCGAATTATATGTCCGGATGGGTATTAATACTGGCGAGATGGTTGTTGGTAATATGGGTTCTGCTTATCGCATGGATTACACTATTATGGGTGATGCAGTGAATCTGGCATCCAGATTGGAAGGTGTAAATAAGCAATATAAAACAGAGGTTCTCATCAGTGAGTTTTCCTTTGAACAGGTAAAAGATACGATTGCAGCAAGAGAGTTGGACCTCATCAGGGTTGTCGGTAAAAACGAACCCATTAGAATTTATGAAGTACAATCGAAAGTCAGTGACGTTTCTCCGAAAAAGAAGAAAGCCAATCAATTTTTTTCTAAAGGGTTGGAGTTTTATCGGCAACAAAAATGGGAAGAAGCAGCCAAATATTTTATTCACACCAATAAGCTACTTGTTGGTGACGGAGCTTCTAAAGTATTCTTCAATCGTTGTAAAGGTTACAAGAAAAATAATCCGGGGAAAAATTGGGATGGTGTTTTTCAAATGATTAATAAATAAAAAGGGTTATGACAATGCTGGGGCGATATATCGCTAAAGAGTTCATTACTTATTTTTTAAGTTGCCTGTTGTCACTGGTGTTCATTTCATTAGTGTTTGCAGCGCTGGCTGAAATTGAATTACTTGGGCAAGAAGATGGCTTTCAGCTTTTTATCGATTCTTTACTGTCAGGAGTCCCTTTACTCGTTGAAATAATAGCCCCTATTTCTGTTTTATTGGCAACCATACTTACTTATATCTCCTTAAGTAAATCTTCTGAAACAGTTGCAATGATGGCTGCCGGTGTAAGTCTGTTTCAAATTGTCCGGCCAATATTATTGGTAGGAACAACAATTTGCATATTTTTATATTTTAATCAGAGTTATTTAGCACCGTGGTGGGGAGCAGATAAAAGATCTGGTGTAGTCAGGATCTCAGAAAAAAGAAATATCTGGCGTTTTTATCAGGGTAAACTGTTTTTTTTCAAAGGAATTTCATCCCGAAGAAAAACAGTTAAAAAATCAAAGACATTTGAATTTCATCAGGGTCATGCCATTCACTCAATAAAAGATCAATACCAACTTCATCGGGTCGATTCTAATTGGGAGTCGAATGACGGGGAGAAGATTACTTTTAATAACAAAAGTATTTTACAACAAAAAACTGGACCGAAAAAGGTTAATGCCGATACCTTCCCCGTTGTTTTTAACAAAGAGCTATCCCACCCAAAATATTCAGATATATTTTCAATTATCAATGAAATCAGAATTAAGGTGCAGGGGGCGGTCAATTATGAAGATGATCTATTTGCCCTGTATCAAAAATTAGCCAGTTTTTTATCCATTTATATCATGATTCTGCTAGCTTTACCCTTTTCCCTATATTCAGGAAGGGATACCAGTGTTCGGACTGGAATTGTAATTTCGATTATACTCGGTTTTACATATTGGTTGACAGATCAGATTTTTATTTCACTCAATGGAACAAAACTTATGCCAATTGAGTTATCTGCTTTTGGAGCGAATGCAATTTTTGCAACTCTGGCGGTTTTTCTGATCTATTATAAAAGGATTTAAGCTTCTGATGCGATAGATTTTTCAGTTTCAACAATCTCATTCAGACGATAAATCAATTTATCGAGTCCCTTTCTTGAAACACTTGAAATCGGATAAACCTCTTCTCCCCTTTGCTTAAAATCCTGTATCGTTTCTTCAATGTCTAATTCAGGACTCACTGCATCTAGTTTTGTCAGTAAAATAATTCTCTTTTTGATTGTCAAATCTGCCGAAAAATTTGAGAGTTCCTTCAAAAGAACTTCATATGTTTTTATAGGATCCAATTCATTCAAGCTTGAAGTATCAATTAACAAAGCAAGCACGCTGGTTCTTTGGATGTGTTTTAAGAACCGGTCTCCCAATCCTGTTCCCTTATGAGCATCCTCGATAATTCCGGGTATGTCAGCAACAACAAATGATTTGAAACTATCGATACTGACAACGCCCAAATTGGGTACAAGGGTTGTAAATGGATAGTCCGCTATTTTTGGCCGTGCGTTGGAAATGGAGGAGATTAATGTCGATTTCCCCGCATTTGGAAGCCCCACCAGACCAACATCAGCAATCAGCTTTAATTCCAATCGAATTGTCATTTCTGACCCGGGTTCTCCCGGTTGAGCATATCTGGGGGCTCGATTTGTACTTGATTTAAAATGCACATTTCCCAAACCACCTTTTCCACCATTCAAAAGTAAATATTTTGAGTCACTTAGTATTTCCATACAGATTTCATCAGTATCATTATCAATAATAATGGTTCCATACGGAACATTAATGATCTTATCTTTACCGGACTTTCCGGTTTTTTGATCTCCCATGCCTGCCGTACCAATGCCTGCCTTTTGGTGTGGATGTAACCTCAAGTCATATAGACTGGTTAGACTTGGATTGCCAACAATATAAACACTTCCTCCTCTGCCTCCATCACCACCATTTGGGCCGCCAAACTCAATATATTTTTCCCTTCTCATGGATGCGCATCCAGGGCCCCCTTTTCCGGATTTAATTTTGAGCTTTGCTGTATCGATAAATTTCAAATTTTTTCCTTATTGTGATACTACGATAAAAGATTCTGATCGGCGAAACTAAAATAGTCGTTTTTACCAATAATAACATGATCAAGGATTTTGATTCCAACAATTTTACTAACTTCTGTTAAACGATTTGTAATATCAATATCTTGACTTGATGGCTGGGGGTCACCACTCGGATGGTTGTGAATGAGAATTATTGATGCTGCCCGGAGTTGAAGTGAAGGGGCAAAAACCTCTCTAGGGTGAACAAGGCTACGATTGAGCAACCCTTTGGTGATCATTTTTTTTTGGATGAGGCGATGTTTATTGTCAAGAATCAACGTATGAAACGATTCTTGAGATTCATCGGATAACTCATAGTTGAAAAAATTAAAAATATCCTCACTGCACTTAAAGGCAATATTTTCCTGCTTTGTTTCTATTTGTTGAAATCTTTTATTTAGCTCTTGAACTCCAATGATAAATAATGACAAACTTTTTACATGCTGATCACCCTGAATTGAATCAAGATTTGGCATGATATCAAGTTCCAAAATATTGTTAATAACCTGGTATTGTGACTCAGACCCTTCCCAGCATCCTTTTGCCAAATATCGAATTAGATTTTTGGTAGATACCTCCCTAATATCGCCACTCAACATGAGATTTTCTAATTTGTTATCACTAAATCTTTCCAATTCCTGAATATTATGCTGACAATTATGTGACAGTGGGCAGAGGTAACAGGAATGATGATCCTGGCAAAGATTCGGGAAAAATGACTGAGATGTAGTGGAAAAAACCAGATTGAGTAAAGTGTCGATTAAAAAAGGGTTGATATTACTTAAATGTTGGGTTTTTAGTAGACGGTACCATTGATCATATGAACCCGCTTCTTTTTTATTTCCAGACCATTTTAACCACGCTAAACAGGAAACTTTTGAGCAAGGATATTGATAACCACAATCTGTCAAAAACTGTGATGTACTCCATTTATCACTAAATTTTAATTGGATATCTATTTCTATTAGGGCAGACTGAGGATTTTCTTGAATTCGATTGTGCCAAAACCCATCAGTCCATCTATCCAACTGGTTGTGAAAATTAAATACCTTTTCCACCAGATCCTGTTTTTCCTCAGGGTCAATAAATTGTAGTATTTTTCCGTCAATCAGTTTTTTTATACGGTTCTCAATTGTATATCCACTAAAACAGAGTAAATTATTAACAATATCTTCTCTAAGAGCGGGATAAGTTTTTAAGATATTTAAATATTTTGTTGGAAGAAGTGAAGAGAGATACTGTTCCCATAACAGTTTACGATTTGGAAGTGAAAAAGGAGAATTCAAAATCTCTCTGCAAATCGAGTCAACTAATGGTTGATGTTGATTTTCGAACAGCCACTTGATTACAGTATCATAAAAAATATTGAACATTTTTTCTCCTGAAGATGTAATCTGATTTTTCAATTTTGTCTAAAATTTATTTATATTTTTCGTTTGGTCGTTATTCATTCACAAAAAATTGTCTTAAGATTCAGTCTAGTGTTAGAGACAATAGTTCAGCTATTTGGCTAAATCAATAAAAAAATTGATCTTTCATGAATTTTGTCGATAAGTAAGCGTTCATATAATTATCTACATGAATGATAAACCGTTTGGTAGCTTAGAAATTCCTGAAAATATACCAGTCAATGATTTACAAACCTAATAATTTGATGTAATAATTGGCTGGAATATATCGATGGTTATTTTATCAATTGATATCAAATGAAATTGTATGGTAATTAACAGATTTAAAACCGATACAGGGGATATTAAATGGGACCTTTAAAAGGAATGAAAGTTATTGAAATTGGTGGTATTGGACCTGGTCCGTTTTGTTCACAAATGCTTTCTGATATGGGTGCTGAGGTGATCAGGATAGAAAGAGGGGCCGCTTTGGGTTTACCACTGGATGTCAAATGCGAAACCTGGCATAGGGGGAAACATCCATTAAAAATTGATATCAAGCGGGAACAAGGGGTTGAGTGTATACTTAAGCTAATAGAACAAGCAGATGCATTGGTTGAAGGATTCCGGCCCGGTGTAATGGAAAATCTGGGTTTAGGTCCGGATATCTGTTTTGCCAGGAATCCCAAACTTGTTTTTGGACGTATGACAGGTTGGGGACAGGATGGTCCTTTGTCGCAGGCAGCAGGGCATGATATCAACTATATTTCTTTATCAGGAGTACTTCATGCGATTGGAAGACCCGGTGAAAAACCAGTACCTCCTCTCAATTTAATTGGAGATTTCGGTGGCGGGGGAATGATGTTAGCCTTTGGGATTGTCTGTGGAATTTTTGAGGCGAGTCGGTCAGGAAAAGGACAAGTGGTTGATGCGTCAATGGTTGATGGTTCAGCAGCATTGATGGGAATGTTTTTTGGATTGAAAGCAGCTGGATTAATCAGCGATAACCATGGAACAAATCTTTTGGATGGAGGAGCTCATTTTTATGATACTTATGAGACATCTGATGGAAAATGGATCTCGCTGGGGTCAATTGAACCCCAATTTTATAATTTGTTATTAGAACTTGCAGAAATTGATGATCCTGCATTTAAAAACCAGTTTGATTTTGCCAAGTGGCCAGAGATGAAAGATAAAATCTCAGCTATTTTTAAAGCAAAAACCAGAGATGAATGGTGTAAAATTATGGAAGGGAGTGATATTTGTTTTTCCCCGGTTCTTTCCAGTGAAGAAGTTGTCGATCATCCCCATAATATCTCAAGAAAAACATTTGTTGAAGTTGACGGAGTATTACAACCTGCGCCCGCACCTCGATTTAGTCGAACGAAACCGGAAATTCAATTTCCTCCCACCACAGCAGATGAAAATAGTCCTAAGGTGTTATTAAATTGGGGATTTGATAAAGGAGAAATAGATATTCTGATCAAAGACAAAATCATTTAGGAGAAGAATTAAAAATGATACTTTTCTGTCAATCCTAAAAATCTATACCTTGCACTTGATGTTCTTGAACAGGCATTCTTTTTCTGATGTCATGAAGACGTGCAAGGTCAATATCACCATAAATTATCTCCTCCCGATCATCCGCTTTTACGATTATTTCTCCCCAGGGATCTATAATAACGGAGTTTCCAAAAGATTCTCTGGTTTCACTATGATGACCAAATTGAGCGGGAGCTGCAATAAAAACCTGGTTTTCAATAGCCCTTGCTCTCAGCAGTGTTAACCAATGGGCTTTTCCTGTTGGTACAGTAAACGCAGCGGGAACAAAAACAATTTCTGCGCCCTTATTTGTTAATTTCTGGTAAAGACCTGGAAATCTAATATCATAACAGATGGAAAGTCCAATTTTTCCAATCGCATGACTACAAGTTACAATGTTCTCACCGGGTGAAATTAACTCTGTCTCTTTATATTTAAACTCCTTGAGAGATATATCAAAAAGATGGATTTTTGTATATTTAGCCAACAGCTTTCCTGTCTGATCGATTAAAAAGGAAGAATTTAAAAGTTTCTGTGAATTTTTTTCATCCTTTTCATAAATACTTCCTAAGAGGATTGATATTGTGTTCTCATATGCTGCCTTTTGAAAAACCTCTAAAATATTTATTTTTATGATTGAATCAAGGTTCTGATACTGTTTTTTACTCCCGATCAAAAGAAAGTTTTCTGGAAAAGCAATAAGTTGTGCATTATTTTCACGGGCTTTTTTGATATATGATAATGATGATTCCAGATTTGACTGAAAGTTAGACGTGGATGTCATTTGAACCAAAGCTATTTTATTTAAGGACATAATAATCTAATTTGTTTTGATAATATTGCTTAAGTGATTCAATATCCCCTTGTCTCATCGGAAATAAGGGGGACACTTATCGAAAGAATATGTTTACTTTTGTCTACAGCTCTGGATTTTATTTGATATTTAAGCTGGGACTGGACACTATTTTGACCCGGTTTGTGAATTTAGTTCTTCTAATCTAAATTCGGCTCGAGTGCGCAGTGGATCCTGTTTATTCAATTTTGTCAGTTCCTGATAAAAATCAATGGCGCCACTTAAATCGCCTGAGCGTTCAAGTGATACTCCTAGCCACCATTTAGCATCATTAATTCGATTTGATTTTGGATAGAGACCCAGAAATTCAAAAAACTTCAGGGATGCCTGTTCATATCTGTTGTTTAAAAAATGGATGTAAGCAATAAAGTATAGCGCATCATCAGACAGTTCTGAATTGGCATGTTTTTCACGGAATTGGGTGAAAACTGAAATGGCTTTGATAAAATTTTTATTTTTAAAAAATTGAAATCCTTTTTTAAACCCATTCTGTTCAGTTGAAGACACCATTTTTGTTGTATTCATACCACTTTTAAAAAATTTATGAAGTTCATCTAGGGCAATAGATTGATCTCCTAATCTTTTTTCTAGTTTTTTTATTTTTATAATATTTTTTCGAATATTGAATTGAGCCTTTTCATTATCATTTGTGATCAAAGAGATGTCATTTTTTAAGGTATTAAGTTCAGCAATAAAAAACTGTTGCGATTTTTTAAATACGGCAACTTTTTTTAAAATCTTTTTCTGAAATTCCGCTTCTCCATTCTTGAGTTCAGCTAGCGTTTTAAACTTATCCTGTTCCAAAATTGCAACTCTTTTTTCTAAAACCTCCAGCTGATTATTCTGATATTGAACCGTACCTTGGGGTGCACAAGATGAGATAACTTGAACCCAAAGAAAGATTATTACTGAATAAGGTCCAACCCGATTTATTATAGATTTGATATGGCTAGCTATTTGATTGATGAAATCCATTTGTAATTTGTTGTCCATGAAGGGTTAAATTCACTGACTCCTTTAGGGGAATTTGTTAAACGTCTTTTATAAGTTCCATCAGCCCTGATAACAAAAAGCTTTTGATCATAATTCAACTTTGATACATAAAGTATTTGCCTTCCATTGGGGGACCAGACGGGTTGCTCGGCAGATATGTTTCCATGGGTTAATTGATGTACATATTCTCCCTCTTTATCCATTAAAAAAAGATGAAAATGACCCTCTTTTATCCCCGCAAAAACAATGTGTTCGCCATTGCTACTCCACGAAGGTTCGACATTGTAATTTCCTTTAAAAGTCATGCGAAACGTATCACCGGTTTTTAATAATTTTTGATAAATCTGAATACCTCCAGATCGATTAGAGACAAAAAGAAGGCGCGATGAATCGGGTGAAAGTTTTGGATTTGATTCAGAAGATGATCTTCTGGTCAATCGATTAGATTTTGTGCCGGAAAGATTCATTTTGTACAAATCAGAATTTCCTTTTTTGGCCAGTGTGATCACTATTTCACTGTTGTTGCTCAACCATGTTCCACCACTGATTTTGTTGTACATCGACAAAATGGGAACCACTATCTCTTTATCTGTAAAAAACTGAAAAAGTCTGGAACCGCTACTATCCAGAGATGTATACAGGAGCGATGATCCGTCAGGACTCCATCGGGGTAGAATGTTTATACGTCCATCGTTAATTAATACCTTTGATCTTGAATTAAATAGATCTGTTAGAACAATCTGGTATTTTCCATTACGCTTTTTTCTGGCATAGACAATCGCACTTCCCAGAATACTTTTTTTTCCGGTTAATTGGAAAATAATTTCATCAACCAGTTCTTTTATTGCTATAGGGTAATTATTATCTTTTTGAATTGTTTTTATTCCCGTATACAGCAGGTTGTTGTCCTGAGTGACGATCCTGGCTTGAATATCTTTTTCAGGTTGATATCTAATGTTTAATTGTAAGTCAATATTATCAAAAGATTCACCAAAATCAAATAGACCTGACCATTGAAGATTTTTTTTGAACAGACTGTTTATCTGTTCACGAACAAAAATATCTGTTTGCGGAGGTGTGTCAATATGAATTGCAAGTTTGAGGGTTCCAAAGTTTAGTCCGGTGATATCAATGATTTCTGATTCATCAAATGCAAATAGATTTTGTGGAGAAATATTTGCCAGATACATAAAACAAAAAAACAAAAGGATATATTTTCTCAAATTTTAACTCTAATTATAATCATTCGATTCAGATTTGTTTGATTTATGGTGTGACTGACTCGGGTGTAAATCGAAAAACGGCTTTAAATGATCTCTTTTCAGGATCAAATGATGCAGGAAATTTGGGAAACGGAATCGATACTCGAATTGCTTTTATTGCAGCTGCATCCAGAATTACCAAATTTGAACGTTTATTGAATTTGGTGCCAATTAAATTACCATTAGAATCGATATTTGCTTCTACAATTATTTGAAATATTTTTACTGAAACAGGTGGTATGACCCAGTTGGCAGAAATGAGTTTTCCAAGCTTATTTCGATAAGCTAATAAATCATTTCTCTTTTTCCAGAGTTTAGAAAAGCGGTCCTTGCTATCTGTTTTGGAGGAACGGTTTTGTTGAGACACGATACTTTTTTTACTGTTCAGTTTTGAATTTGTTTTTGATTCGTTAATTTGTATGTTGTTTTTTGCAATAAAATTTTGATTTTTATTAACGATTATCGGCTTTCTTAGTTCTACAGAACTCTCTCTTGCAGCAATCGGTTTTACGACTTGAGGAATATTTTTATTTTTGGTTTTTCGCAGCGGTTTTTTAAAGTTATCAATATGTTTTGGAATAACCAAACGAGGTTTTATATCTCGATTCGAAGAGATTGTTTTCTCTCCTTTTTTCAATTGCTTGCGCTGTATAAGGGATGGAAGGTTATCAAGTCTATCAAATGTGTTGGAAAGTTTTGGACCCCTGGAAATAGAGGAGGTTTCAATCGGATTTTTTATTTCAGAAACGGACTCGAAAACAACTGCCGTTTGAAATGTCGGTCTGACGGGTTGGTGGTTATTATGAGAAAAAAAGTTAATAAAGAGAAAAATAAGAATAATATGTGTTGTAATTGCCAGTATGAAATAGATATAACTATCAGTTAATAGCCATTTGGGAATGATTGCTTTCATATTTTGAAAACAGAAGTTAATTGAATTCCAGTGCTTTTTATACCCTAGCCCAGATAAACTGGATAAGTACTTTAAAAGCATTTTCTGCCACTCTTTTCAGTACCCTCTTGGAGGGGTGAAAAAACGCAGAAAACAACTTATAAGGTACTAAAGACAAACATTAGGAGTCGTTTCATTTTCTTGCATCATCTTCAACCAACAATCCTAAGTTATGGACACCATTGTTCTTCAGCATAACCATTAAAGTAGTAATGTTCTTATATTTGACTCGATGATCAGCACGGATAAACACAGGTCTGTTTTTGTTACTCCCTTTCCAGTCAATTACTTTTTGTATTAGTTTTTTAGGAGAGTATTTTCTGCCTCTTAAATAGTACCGTCCACTTTTATTTACAGTGATAACAAACTTTCTTGCATCCTTCATCTTTGATGAATGAAGATTTTCTTTGGGTAACTGTATATCGATTGCTTTAGTAAACAGAGGAGCGGTAATCATGAAAATAACCAATAAAACCAGTAGAACATCAACGAACGGAGTGACGTTAATTTCGCTCACCGGTTCATAGTTGTCATTAATTTTACTGAGCATTTCAAAAATAGTGGCAATGGTTAATTCGTCGCATCAAGGTTAAAAAAGACGCGTTCTTTATTTTCAATTATGGCAATATGTTCATTATTAAAAAGCGTCATGAGATCAAATCCAAATGCGATCATTTCATTATTGATCTCTCTGCTCATATTACGAAACATATTGTAGGCAATCAGTGCTGGGATAGCGGCAAAAAGACCAAATCCGGTGGCAACCAGAGCGGCTGATATTCCAGGTGCTACCACCGCAATACTGGATGCTCCCTGCATCCCAATGCTGTAAAAAGCATCAATAATTCCTGTTACAGTTCCCAATAGCCCGATAAAAGGTGCAGAGCTACTTATGGTCGCAAGAATAATCAGATTCTTTTCATATTTTAAATTTTGGTAAATAATATTTTTTTCGATATTTCGTTCGATATTTGATAGGGAATCTTTTCGACTTAATTTTGTTTTACTGGTATGGTTTGATTCTACTAATTCCTCAAAAACGGCATTTGCGGCCTGGAAAATTTGTGTCAGATAGGAGCGGGGGAACAGTTCCGATCGATGTTTAATATCATTGAGTCCATTACTGACAAGAAAGTTTTTAAGAAACCGCTGAGCTGATTTTTTTGCTGAAGAAAAAGTAAACCACTTTTTCAGGATTAACGTCCAAGATATCATCGACATTATCAGCAATACAATAAGAACCAACACCGACAACATGCCGCCTTGGAAAATCATTGAAATAAATGGATTACTGGTATCTAAAAGGTTTGATCCTGGCTGCATAAAAATAAATTAAAATCTAAAAGGTTGTCGTTCCAATTGAAAAAGAGCTTATTGATTTGTAATAAATCTACTTATACTCAATCGATACAATTTCGACTTCAATTTTCCCTTTGGGAATTTTTATTTCAACTTCATCGCCTTCTTCTTTCCCAATCAAAGCCATTGCAATGGGCGATTTAATCGAAATTTCTCTGTTTTCAATGTTAGACTCATCTTCACCAACAATTTTCCAAGTTGTTTGGATTTCAGTTTCAGAATCCTCGTAGGTGACCGTTGCCCCAAACCGTACTTTGTCGGAATTTAGTTTTGTGACATCAATAACTTCTGAGGTTGCCATTATTGAATTTAGCTGTTGGATTCTGGTTTCGATAAAACTCTGTCTCTCTTTGGCGGCATGATACTCAGCGTTTTCTTTTAAGTCTCCATGAGCTCTGGCTGTTTCGATATCTCTGATAATTTTGCCTCTATCATTCGAGATCAGATTTTGTAATTCATCCTGAAGCCTTCTAAAGCCTTTTGTTGTAATTGGTTTTCGGTCCATGATAGTTTCTATGTCTTTATTTTATAGTGTTAAAATTTAATTAGAGCAGAGTAATGCTAATATTGGCAATCACACACTTAATGGATTCTAAATTTATGAGATAGAAGGGGTCGGGTATTTTAATGATTGAGAATCTTGTTTTTGGATTTTTGGGTCGGTTTTATCTATATCTTTAAATGGCCAAACTTCTGTAAAGATATTTGATTCTATTCGAAAGGTCATATTTTATATCATGAATAAATCATTGATATCATCCATGTTTAGCATTTGTTCTAAAGAGTCTGAAGCTCCGACGATATTTTCTGCTAAAGCCTGTTTATTTTTCTGGAGCTCTACAATTTTTTCCTCAATACTATTTCTTGTGATTAATTTATACACAAGGACTCTATTTTTTTGTCCAATCCGATATGCCCTGTCGGTGGCTTGTGCTTCAACAGCCGGATTCCACCAGGGATCAAAATGAATGACATAGTCGGCAGCAGTCAGATTAATTCCGGTACCCCCCGCTTTCAAACTAATTAAGAAAACAGGATAAGCATCACTTTGCTGGAATTTTGCAACCAGCAAATCACGGTTTTTACTACTTCCGTCCAACTGCAAATAAGGAATGTTCAATTTTTCCAGATCTTCATGCATCAAATTCAGCATTTTTACAAATTGACTAAACACTAAAACGCGGTGACCCTCTCTAACAATGTCTGTAATCGTTTGCATGAAAAGCTCAAATTTAGCACTCCGTGGGGGGTCAGTTCCTGAAAGAGGGCTTAGTCTTGGGTCACAGCAGACCTGCCTTAATTTAAGTAACGCATCAAAAATCGCAATTTTTGCACCTTTAATTCCCCCAGCGGATATTTTATCTTTAACCTGTTGTCGTACAATCTCTAAAATTGACTGGTACAGTATATTCTGTCTTTCATTCATTTCACAGTATAAGGTCTGCTCAGTTTTAGGAGGTAGTTCTTTGGCGACATTCTGTTTAAGTCTTCGTAATATAAATGTCCGAGTTTGACGTCTTAAAAGCCCATAATCAGGCCGTTTCTTTTTAAATCCTCTTTTTCCACGGGGGCGAATATAGTCCCGTTCAAACTCTTTCATACTCCCAAAAAAGCCAGGCATTAAGAAATTAAACTGAGACCACAATTCCATAACTGAGTTTTCAATCGGGGTTCCAGTCAGTGTCAGTCTTCTATTTCCATTTAGCTGCAGAACTGCCTGGGCAGTTTTTGAACGGGCGTTTTTAATATTTTGTGCTTCATCAAGTATGATGACGTTAAATTTGATTGATTTCAACCACTCTAAATCCCTTTGCAGCAACCCGTATGTTGTTATAATTAAGTCTGAGTGTATCGCATCATCGTAATAATCTTTTCTTTTTTGTCCATGGAGTAATACTGCATTAAAGTGGGGAACAAATTTATCCACTTCAGCCATCCAGTTGGTTACTACAGATGTCGGGGCGATAACAATACTGGGTTTCTTTGTCCGCTTCTTTTTTAGAATCGCCAGGAACACAAGTGTTTGAAAGGTTTTGCCTAATCCCATGTCATCGGCTAAAATTCCACCAAAACCAAAATCATTTAAAAAACATAACCAGTTGACACCTTCTTTTTGATAGTCTCTAAGTGTTCCTTGCACTTCTTTAGGAATCCTCTGACTTTTTATTCCTTTAAAAGAATTGGCTTTTTTAACGATTTTTTTCCATTCGGAATCACTTTCACTAACCACCGCGATATTTTCCAACTCACTTAGCAAGCCAATTTGAAATCTATCGATTTTTAATTCCTGTTCTTTTTCTTCTTTTTCAGCATCTGCTAGTATTTCTTCAAGATTATCCTGCGGTTCATTGCCTTTACTTTTAGATGTTTGAATCAGCCTGTTAAGTATAGGTGCGTATCGGGTGATCCAATCTGAATCAATCACAGCAACCCCTTCGCCTGATGCTAACTCAACTGCTTTTTCATCTTTTTTCCACATGGAGACCAGTTTTTTCAGGTCAAATAGTTCTCCATCAATTGTCATGGAAATATCCACATCAAACCAATCGATTCCTGACTTGATGTTGGTAGAAACAATCGGTACCAGTTTTTTTGTTTTCCAACGTCTTAATTTGGTCGCACCTAAATAAAAAATCATGGATTCAGGAATTTGGCTGGGAAGTATCTCCAAAACAAATTTCATGGCATGGTCTTCTCTCATGGAGTAATCACCATTACCTTCTTCTATCCATCCATGCTCCAACATCTCTTCTTTAAGCTTCTTTTCCTGATTAAAGTCTTTGGGTATTTTATATGTTTTCTTGTCAAGAACCTGTTCAAATTCATCAACATTTAAGTCTATTGGATAATGAAGTTCTCCGATACCTGTTACCATAACGGTATCAAGCCTTCCCATCAATATACCGTTGACTTCCCAAATCGTTATTTTGCCTCTGAGTTTGTAGTTAAACAGGGCAGAAACCCTTAAAACTCCTTGTGGATCATGAATTTGTATGTTTCGCTGGCGAAGATAGGGAAGTGCAGCCGCATAAAAATCACTGATTTCCGACTCTTCAACAATAACACCTGAAACAGTATCGTTGATGAGCCTTCCACTCATCATGGAACCAATTCTTTCCAACTGGTCTTCCTTCAGAATAAAAGAAGGGACCATTCCAATCGCTTTTGGAGGTGTACCACTTTTATTAAACAGAGGTTTAAATTTTTTCTTTTTGTCAAACTGTCCGATTTCTCCTTTTAATAAATATTGATTTTCGTTATTCGGGTTTCGAATGACGGTGATACGAAAATCAAGAGAATTCGGAGAAATCATGTGCTTTTTACGATCAAAACTTAATGCATATGGGTATTCCTCAGATAACATTAACAATTGAGATGCGGCATGACGCTCAACATTGTAAAAGTCTTCGATTTTTTTTGATTGATAAATGGAATTCACAACCTGGAATAGTTTTGCTGCCTTAGGTGTGCTTGACGGGTTCAACAGTTTTGAGTGCTCCCCATCATAATTGTCTATTGATATTGCAAGTCGATTTGTGTTAAACCGGTGCGTTTCGCTGTGTAATGCCACGTAAGTGATATCTTTCTCATCTTCAAACAGAGTAACCTTTGATTCCGGTTTTATCAGCCAATATTTCCAGCTTTTAACCCTTCTTGCTTCAAAATTGGGTGGATCAACTCGTGTTGCATCCATAATATTCAAATTTTGCCCCGGATACCATTGTTGCCACATTTCGTAAAACTGTTCCCATTCATCGTTAGGAATGAGTACGCCACGAAATGAGTCTTTAATCATAGGAGCTGGTATTGAATTAGGCAGTATTTCATAATAATTTGAATCAAAAATAATGGACTTAGGAAGTCCATATAGCATTAATCCTCGATCGACAAACTCGTCAGTTATAATTGGTAGACGAGTTCCTTTTTCCTGATGGAAAAATATTCCGGCTAAAATTCTATGATTTGCTAGTACGTGTACGTTTAAATCGAATTCAACTTTTTTGAATGAATTTCTAATTGGAACAGTGTTGTCTCCATAAAATGTAAACGGATGTCCTAAAATTAGAAATAACATTGCATGTGTGTCTCTCGATGACAAAATAAGCGGGTTAGGAATTGCTCCGCCATTTCTAAGATTATGGTCAACATCCGTTAATAGCTTATTTTCATCCAGAAATGTTTTAATCACCCAACCTGGGTTGTTATTATTATCAAGCAGAGATTTTGAAATTGATTTAATCGGTTTTTCATTTCCCCACCCTCGAATTCCATATCGGGCTCGATTAAACATCCATAGAAATTTTTCTTCGTGATCTTTTGTAACAATCTGATAAAATCTTATAATTGTATGAATATCGCCGACTTCAACAGGGATAGAATCAAATCCGTGTTCCTGCTTCCAGTCCTTAAAAGAATACTGAGGGTAGTAGTCTGTTGGCAGTATGCTATTATCTTGTTTGGAGACTTTGGTGGCAGTTGAAAACTGGTCATATGTTGCTTCTTCAAAAACTTTTTTTGCTTTCTTTTTTTTCCATTTCGGTTGTTCAGATAGCGGCACATCAAATAAATCTTCAATTATCAATTCAATTTTTTCACCTTTATCCTCCAGTAAATATAGAGCCTGCCCTTCCCAGTCATCAAACTCTCCGAGAAATTTTATAAATTCTCTGGTTAGATTTGGGGAAACGCTTTTAGACTTTTTAAGCGCTTTGACTATTGGATGACGAGGTTGTAATTTACCCACGACTTAAACCATGCCGAAAAAATTAGATTTCTACGAAGAATTTTGAAAGAGAATGATGCTTGAATTCTGAATTATAAACAGTTTTGATACAAAAAGCTTAAGTTTTTTTTTAAAAGGAACGATTCAAGGTGTTTAGTCTTCTGAATTCAATTATTTTGAAATTATTAATCCATTAAGATAATTCCTCTGCTAAAAAAATATAAGAGAGGTAAAACTTGATCACAGAAAAAATAATCGTCTCTAAGTATATATTTCGTCTAAAGTAAAATGCAATAGGTTTTATGTGATTCTTTATTTATTGCTAAAAAAAGGGTGGGAAACGTACGAATAATTGAAATATGGAGAAGTTTCAAAATAGAAAATGATAAATCATGCTAGAAACTACTTTTTTTTAGAAGTACGATTGATTTGATGATTGGATTAGGGTATAAATTGTGTTTACAAAAGAAGTTAAATCCATTTGGATAGGAAATCAACTGAATAAAGGTTTAAGAAGGAACCAACAAATAAGTAAAATTAAGTTTTTTCAGACCCTATTGGATTGCATGATTGGTTTTTGTTAACGACCTACAAGATCAATCCATGACTTGATAAACAGATGATTCAGTTGAAAATTCTATTTGTTTTTGATTTCTCCGTAATTGTAAATCCAGGTTATAGATCAATTAATCCGCTTTTAACTGCCTGACAAGGAAATGTTAAAATAATCAGAAAAATTATAAAAGTTACTTTAGTATGCTTGAGAAACTAACAAGGATTTTTTCAAACGATATTGCAATCGACCTTGGAACTGCAAACACATTGGTTTTTCTATCAGGTAAAGGAATCGTAATGCGAGAGCCATCCGTTGTTGCGGTTCAAACGAATCCTCACGGGGAACTAAAGGTTCTGGCTGTCGGTGCTAAAGCAAAATTAATGTTAGGTAGAACACCGGGGACAATTCAAGCCATTCGTCCCATGAAAGATGGTGTCATTGCAAATTTCGACGTGAATACTGAAATGATCCGTTATTTTATAAAAGTTGTGCAAAAATCCGGTTCATTGATTAAATTCAGACCTCGGGTTATCGTCGGTGTACCTTCTGGAATTACTCAAGTTGAAAAACGTGCAGTAAAAGAATCTGCGGAGTCCGCAGGTGCGCGGGAAGTCTATCTGGTAGAAGAGCCGATGGCTGCTGCAATTGGCGCAGGACTTCCTATCACAGAGGCCAATGGAAATATGATTATTGACATTGGAGGCGGTACAACAGAAGTAGCTGTCATCTCACTTGCCGGAGTTGTCTATAGCAATTCGACAAGAGTAGGCGGTGATATAATGGATGAAACAATTATTCAGTACATTAAAAAACGATACAATTTACTGATTGGTGAACGAACGGCGGAACAGATAAAAATAAATATTGGATCCGCTTATCCCACAGATGAAAATCTTACAATGGACGTCAAAGGAAGGGATTTGTTAACTGGAATTCCTAAAACTCTGATGCTCAGCAATGATGAAATCAGGGAGTCCCTTGCAGATGTTTGTGATCAAATTGTACTTGTCACAAAAAATGCGTTGGAAGATACCCCACCTGAACTTGCTGCAGATATTGTTGATAAAGGAATTGTTTTAGCCGGTGGTGGGTCTTTACTAAAAGGAATGGACATATTATTAAGAGAAAGAACCGGCCTTCCTATTATATATGCCGAAGATCCTTTATCTTGTGTTGCACTTGGTGTAGGCGCAATGTTAGACAATATTGGTTTACTAAAAAGTGTTGCTGTACTCTAGCAATCATGAGTGTCTATACTGTACTCTAGTAATCATGAGTGTCTATAAATGAAGGACGATTGGTAAGAAACAGCTTGTAAGCTGATACAGAAAATTTATCGCGTTATCAACCAAAATTTAATGCTGGAATTCTTTAAGAGAAATCGACTTCGTATTTCGATTATATTTGTTACTATCTTCCTGTTATTCTATCTGATTGTTCAAATTGACACGAAAAGAGAAGACAACTGGTTTTCTGCTGTCGTTCAGAATATTGCCTATCCATTTCAATCCTCTTTTTATTTCCTGGAAACGAGTCTTTCGAATGTTTGGTCGTATTATATCTGGTTAGTCAATACGAAAGATGAAAATGACCGGCTGATCAGGAAAGTCAAGCTATTGGAAGAGGAAAATGCAGCAAATAGAGAAACGCAATATGCTTACCACCGGCTTCTGAAGTTATTGGAATTCAAGAAAAAAGATCCAAATAAGAAAATATTCGCAGAAGTAATTGTTGAAATAAAAAAGCCGTTTTATAAACTATGGGTTATAAATAAAGGGTCAAAGGATGGAATCCGTCCTAATTTTAGCGTGGTAACCCCTGAAGGAATCGTAGGTAAAATACAATCCGTTACATCATTTCAGTCAATGGTCCAACTGATAACAGATTCTCACTCCCAACTTCCCGTTCTCATTCAACGTACCCGAACCAAAGCAATGCTTCAGGTGAGAGATGGCAAACTCATCATCAGCGGTGTCCCACGAAGACTTGAATTGTTTGAAAGTGATAGGGTTGTAACATCAGGTCTTGCTGGAATTTTCCCCAAAGGGTTTACTGTCGGAAAAATTAAGAAAATTGACAAAAAACAATTTGGTCTCTTTCAGAATATTGTTCTTTCACCAGCTGTTGACCTTAACAAAGTTGAAGAAGTAGCTGTTATTTTGGAAAGCGTCTACAATATTCATCAACCACTCTTCACTAATAAAAAGAAGTAACATGCGCGCGTTTTCTGTATGTTTATTTTTCTGGTTTGTTGCTATTGGGATTGAAAGTTCTATTGTAACCCTTTTTCCCTGGTTTCAGCCAAATCTTTTCTTTCTGTTTTCGACTCTGTTTTGTTTACATTGGAGAGGGGCAGAGACCTACTTTATTGCACTCATTTTTGGAATTACGGTTGATTGTTTTTCTACGCTTCCATTTGGGATTTTTGCTTTTGTATTCTTTATTTTTTCTTTTTTTATAAGATGGTATGCAATTAAGATTTATCAGGAATCTCCGATTATTATTGTCATATTAATTGGAATTTTCGATTTGGCATTGAATGTTCTGATCTATTTTATCATTTCTATGGTCTTTGGTGTAAATCAGTTTACATTTCAATGGTTGTTGGAACTGGTGATAAATGAAGTATTGATGACAGCAGTATTGGCGATACCAACCTATACACTTTTATTGATGATAGAAAACAGATTTAAGATTCGTCTTTCAGAGAGGAAGTTTTGAAAGAAGAACAACTAAATAATGAAGAATTACAATTATTCAGCCGGCGTGATTTAATAGTTCGTTCTGTAATTGGGGTTCCATTTGTGGCAATTATCTGGCGTTTGTGGAACTTGCAAGTCAAAAATGGGGTAAAATACCGAAACCTTTCCAAGGGTAATCGGATCCGGATTAGATTATTAGCGGCTCCTCGCGGAATAATTTACGATCGAAATTCAAAGATTCTAGCCAAAAATATCCCCTCATACTCATTAATGTTGACCAGAGAAGATGCTTTTGACGTCCACAAATTATTAAGGAAGATTTCCTTAACCTGTAAAATCCCTTTGAATTCTCTTGAAAACGCATTAAAGGCTCAAAGAAAAGCACCAAAATTTCAACCTATTCAAATTGCAGAAAATTTAACAATGCGTCAAACGGCTCTGATAGGTACTTATCAGGAGGAATTTTCGGGTGTGTCGATTGATGTATTGCCAAAAAGATATTATTCACTGCAAAATACCGCTGCTCATATTCTTGGATATATGAATGAAATAACAAAAAGTCAATTAAAGAAATTACCGATAAATCAAATACAATCAGCTAAAAAAGTAGGTCAAGAAGGTATTGAATCGGTATACAATAAGCAATTAATTGGGACAGACGGTGGAAAGCAAATTGAAGTCGATAATTCAGGAAGAGAAATCAAGGAATATCCAAATCCGGTTAAACCAATTCCTGGCAACGATATTGTATTGGCGATTGATGAAAGAGTTCAAAGAAGAGTTGAAAAGATAATGGGTAACCGCAAAGGATCTGTTGTGGTAATGAATCCTAATAATGGGGAAGTTATCGCAATGGTGAGTTTACCTTCATTTGATTCAAATGAGTTTTCTCAGGGACTCAGTAGTAAAAGATGGCGGGAATTAAAAAACCATCCGTCCCATGTTCTCAGCAATAAATGTATTCAGGGTGTGTATTCTCCGGGTTCAACCTTCAAAATGGTTGTTGCTGCCGCTGCTTTGGAAGAAGGAGTTGTGAAACCGGATACAGAAATCATGTGCGACGGTTATTTCCGGTTAAACAAAAGGAGATATAACTGCTGGAAACGAACAGGACATGGTAAATTAAATGTTACACAGGCGATCGTAAATTCGTGTAATGTTTTCTTCTATAAAGTGTCGATGGAGCTCGGTATTGAAAAAATAAAAGCCTACGCGGATAAATTTGGTTTAGGGCGTCTAACTCATATAGATTTGTATAACGAGGCTCGGGCACTGATTCCAAATGGAGAATGGTATTTTAAGCAGTATGGTAAAGAATGGCAAATGGGTGAAACTCCTCATATTGCTATTGGACAGGGGTTCACATTAGTTACACCATTACAACTGGTCAATTATGTGAGTATCATCGCTAATGGAGGAAAAAGAGTTCGTCCTCATCTGGTGAAAAAAATTATTCAGAATGACTCCGTTGATAAAGATGGAATAGCAAAAATCATCAGAAAAACAAAATTAATTCAACCATTCCTGGAACAAGTTGATTTGAAACCGGAAACCCTACAGATCTTGAAAAAGGGAATGATGGGTAATGTAGATGAAGAACATGGAACAGGAGTATCAGCGAGATCCAATATTGTATCTATTGCCGGAAAAACAGGTACGACTCAGGTAATCAGCAATGAAATGCGGGATAAAATACTAAGAGAAAAAGGGGTTGTAGATAAAAAATTTCACGATCATGCCTGGTTTGTAAGTTTTGCTCCGGTCGAAAAGCCGAAAATAGCCGCTGTTGTTATGATCGAGCACGGAAGATCAGGTAGAAATGCCGCTAGGCTAACCCGCCAGATTATGGAATATTATTTTACCAAAATTGACCCAATACCGCTCGTCAGAACAAATCAAAATATCATAACAAGTTAAAAGTTTCATCGAAGTTTTCGTTCGGTATAATACAATCACTCAATATTTAAAACTTAATCCCTTTTTACTTCATATAATATTATAAACATTACAATGGATTTTATTCAAAAAAGGAACATTGTTCTTGCTTCAGGATCACCCAGAAGAAAAGCTTATTTGGATCGCTATTCCTTAAAATTTAGGATATTAACAGGATCAGTGGATGAAATATCTCAATTAGGTGAAGACCCCGTTAGTTTTGCTAATCGAATGGCAAGTGAAAAAGCAGATGCTATTTTAAATGAATGTCATGCAGATGAAATTGTCATTGCTGCAGATACGATTGTGGTCTTTGACGGTAAAATACTGGGGAAACCAAATTCTCAAGTTGATATTTACCCTATGTTGAGTGTACTGAACGGTAATAAACATGAGGTTATTACCTCTTATGTAATTCACGATTGTCAAAATAATAGTAGAATTCAAAATAAAGCAATTACAGAGGTTACTTTTCATAATCTTCCAGCTAATATATTGAAGATATACGCGAGTAGTAATGAACCTCAAGACAAAGCTGGATCATACTCAATTCAGGGTGTTGGAACATTTCTGGTCAGTTCTATTAACGGATCTTATAATAATGTAGTGGGGCTCCCGATAGAACTCCTGATTAGAGACATGATCGAACTTGGCTATTTGGAGTTTTAATTATTTTTTAATTGGCTATTCAACAAATTACGATAACATTAGCTGATTTGTTTTCAGTGATAACTCAATTTGGAATATATTTAAAAATGATCCATTGTAAAAAACAATCTTTTTTCCGACTGATATTCTTGCTTCTGGTGGTGGTTTGGTTATTTTCATCTGTATCTTTGTCTGCCCAAACGATGAGTTTTATTCCACCGAATGTATTTTATTTTTCTTTGGAATCGGAAACCGTTTCTCACAGTCATCGATTTAAAACCGGACTTGACAGAGAGTCAATTTTGTCATTGGAATTGGAAAAAGCAGATCTGGAAAGTTCCACGGTTACTGGAGATATTTCATATGTTGAATCAATTCAAAAGTTTCAACTGAAATATGGATTAAATCAAGCGTTTAATTTTGGGATTACTATCCCCATGATAAAAAAGGAAAGAATTTCAAATTTAGATGTTGTTGATTCTACCGCAAATACATTCGTAAGTAGCAATTCATCGGGTAGTTCTGAAGGTATGGGTGATTTCGAATTATGGAGTATCTGGAGGTTATATTACACGGATGAATTTGACTTTCAATTGGGATTAATTCTGGAAGGAAGCAACGGGGCATACAGTTATAACGACCTTGATTCATTATCTCTGGGAGATGGGACAGAAAATATTTCCGGTTTTTTGCGATGGTACATTTATTCAAAAACATCCACTCTTCACGGAATTATTGAAGCAAACGGAAAACTGTCTAATGAGACAACGATTTCTGACAGTAATAATGATGAAGTCGCACTCGCCAGAGGAAACAAATCAGAAATATCAATTTCATTAGCAGGAAATATTGATAGAATTCAAATTGGTGGCGGGATTCTGCTCGATTCAAAAGCAAGCACTCGAATTGGAGACAGTTCACTGGAAGATGGATATATGGGATATTTAATAAAATCATATATCAATTACGGAAATCTAATGCTTCTTGAATCCGGGAAGCCTGATCATTTATGGGAAGTACAGTTGGATTTGGAAACAGTCATATTTGGTGACAATATTCCCATTGAAACAAAAATTGGAGTTAAGGGGTCTTATTTCTTTTAACTTTTATTGTTTAGTGTTGTGAAAAATCAGCTAGATTTATACAAAATATATCTTCTTTGATTCAATATAATAAGTAAAATTGAATATATATATTCAACTGGTTATTAACATTTTACTTAATCGTTTTAATTTATCAAATGGCAGAAAACAGAGATATATTCGGTTTTTCTATCACTTAATTTGAATTAGAATCTGATAAAACATGATATTATGAATGGACGACGGAAAGCAGGTAAATGGAGTCGGTGGCTTCAGATTGTAACGGTAAGCCTTTTTTTGGTATTTGTAATTTTTATTATTTATGGAATCAGCAGGATGATTGGCGAGGTACGGACAATTACTATCGGGCAACAGGAATTGATTACCCGGTTGGCGCTGAAGAGCCATAAATCAGAAGTCCCAGAGGAAAAAAAATTGGCTGTTGAATATATATCAAAAAAGGACTTTGCACGCTTTAAAAACCGAAACAATCGAGAGATGAATGTATTAAAAAAGGAAATCAACAGACTTAAACTCAAAATAGAAGCATTAAAAAATCCACTATAGCAATCTTCGCTTGGATCTTATAAATAACTAAAAAGTTGTAGGTAAATATTATTCTACAATTATTTTAGATAATCGTTTTTGTGCTTTTTCTTTCTTCTTCTTGAAATCTAAAATATTTTTGGTAATTTTATGATCTGAAAAGGCTTTTATCTCTTCGACTGAAATTTCTATTTTTTCTACTTTAGTGATTACTTCTGATATTACCCCGTTTCTAATTTCTTCAGGTCCTGTGGCTAAACCACATTCTTCACTTAGTTTACGAATAATACGATAGATACTTGTTCCTGTTAGTCGCTTTCCTTTATTGGCATGGTCAAAGTTAATAAATAGAGGGCCTTCAAATTCTCCCCTATATTTTATCCAGTGGGTTAGTGCTTGTAATGTAACTTTTGAAAATGATTTTATTGTTTTATTAGCGTCACTTGGCAATGAAACAGTGAGTTTTTTTTTAATGGTATCAAGATCAGAAAAATCAAGTCTGGTAATTGAATTTCTTTTCAAGGCCAAATCATGTATTAAACGAATAATTGCGCAGTCCCTGGCGGCTTTTTTTCGATGGGTCTGGGCAGACGCTTTTTTCAGAAGTTTTTTGAAATCCTGCGCATCAATAATTCTCATCTTATTGTAAGGTATTACCTTTTCATTCATGATATCCAATTGCCAATGGATTAGATTCATCTGTTGAGCTATTTTCAGTAAGGAGCGAATTGCCGACAAACGTCTGTTTATCGTCGACGAGCTAATCTTTTGCTCAAGCAGAGTTACCTTGTAGTATAAAACAGTCAGATTTGCCTGACTATGCGGAGTCTGTATTAACCGCCTAACCACATCGTGAACTGAAGACTCACCTAGATAGTTTCTAAATGTGTCTAAATCATTACGATAGGAAACACAAGTCGATGATGATCGATTGGCATAAAACTTTACCATTAAATCGTTTATTGGATCCGAATTATCTATCATTTGACAGGGAATTAAAGGTCATGAAATATTGAGGAAACATTTAGAGTTGATAATCGTATCGGGTAAAAAGAATATTCAAGTGATAATAAATCCAACATTATTTATAGAATATGATTCGATTTAACGACACAATAGTCGAATCTGGAAATGCATAGTACAAATATCTCAATTTTTTAAATATGGCAATCTTTGAGTCTTGTTTGTGTATTATAATCCAAACATTATATTACACAAATATTAAATAATATATTGTAATATAAGAAATAGTATAATAATAATTCTTTGTTGGATGTGCCAAAATAGAAACAGTTATCGGGTACGAATACAGATTGATATTCAGCTAATTTAAATCACTATTCTTAGGTAATAAAATGAAGGAAGAAGAGCAGATAATAATGGGAATAATTGCTGATATTATGGATGTGGATGACGAAGCAATTACAGCAGAATTAACATTGTATGAACTGGGGGCCGATGAGTTGAACATGGTTGAAATTTCAATGGCTTTGGAGAGAGCAATTGATATAAAATTCCAGGATACTCGTCTATTGATTAATCCGGGGAAAGAGACGAGTTTTTCCATTAGAGAAGTCTTAAATATTGCTTCGGAATACTACTAATAAAATGATTCCGTTGCTTGTTCTCTGTATGTTTAATTTGATTTATTAAATGCTGATCAATTAGCGGATATATTGATATTATTTGTCTTCACAAATATTAATACTTACTTTATCTCAATAATTAAATATCCTTTCATCACAATTTGATCTTTTTCCACATGGACCTTCTCAACTGTTCCAGCCTTCGGGCTTAATACTTCGTTTTCCATTTTCATAGACTCCAGAATTAGCAATGGCTGATCTTTTGCTACCGTATCTCCTTCTTTTACCAATATTGAACTAATTTGCCCCGGTAAACTGGATTTTATTTCGCCACTAATCTGTTTTTTATTTGACTTAGGCTTAAAACGGGTTGATTCAACTTTCTCAAACTCTACAGCATGTGAAATACCGTTTAAAATTATGTTATCTGGAAAACCATCATTATTCCTATCCACTTGGACCGGATATGTTTTATTGTCGATAATAATCGTCTTAAAACTACCATCTGCATAGGTTTCTTTAATTTCTATCACATGATTTTTTTTGCCAACCTGAATTGTCTCTTTACCTGAAAAACTGCTTTTTCGATCGATTTTTATCTGTCTTTTTTTGCCACAGCGTACAGTATATTTCATTTTTAATCTAAATTCGAGTTAGGTTATTCGTTACTGGTTTGTTTTTTTCTAATAATGTTTCTATTTTTCAATGGATTAGTATTCCTGCCTTTTTCTGTTCAACCATCGTGCGGCTGTATTCCAAATGGAAACTCTTGAGTTTTCCCTGGCAGCTTCAAGGATCTGTTGATTATTTGAATCATAGTGTAATGAAAGTGCTGCAACGACTGACGCAATTTCCTGTTCTTTTGTCGTTTTCATTTCTTCTATCAACTGCATACGATTTTCCTTTTTTGAGATATAGGCAATATTCATTTGTCTCAATCTAAATTTACTCGATTTTAAAATTGATCTCAAAAGTGGAATGTTTGTTTTGATTCCATCAATAAAAAAATCATCTAATGCAACTCTCATCTTGTTTACCGCTTCTCTTCTATTTGCACCTCTGACAATAAGCTTGGCAATCATAGGATCATAAAATGTGGCAACGGTGTCTCCACTGAAAACATTAGTTTGAACATTAATACCTTGGCCAAAAGGAAGATATAAACGATCAATCTTACCTGGATTCGGAGAAAAATTGTTATCAGGATCTTCCGCACAGATGGATACACTGATGACATGTCCGTGTTTATTCAATTGATTGGCGTTTATTTTGAGAGTTTCTCCAGAAAATATTCGTATTTGTTCCTTCAGTAGATCAACACCGGTTAAAAGACTAGTACCGGTATAAAAAGGTTGGAGATAACCGTTGATTTTAAGAAAATAAGTGTGGCTTTCATCGACTAGAAAAACGACAGAGGCAAATCCGCAGATATCAAGCTTGGCAACCAGTTTTTTGATCACTTCGCTTATTTTATTGCGCTTTTCATTGTTGATAACTCTTGAGGGAGTTTCAACCAGTTGTTTTTGAAATCGTCTTTGTACAGAGCACCATTGCTCAGGAAAGACCAGAACATTTCCTTCTTTGTCTCTTAAAACGGGAAATTCAATCTGATGAACATCAGGTAGATATTTTTCCAGATAGACTTCCTCTGAATTCATTAAGAATTTTTTACATTGCGCAATAACAAATTCATATGAAGGTTCCAGTTCCTGAGGTCGGTTAACCAGTCTTAAGCCTTTCCCCCCATATCCGTTGGCAGCTTTGATTAATAAAGGATATCCAATTGATGCAGCGGATCGTTTTACTTCTTTAAAATTGGAACAACTACCCGATCCAGGAAGAATATGAAACCCATGCTTCATTGCCTGCTTTTTTATCTGCGGTTTATCAGAAAGGTTAGATATTCCTTCAAGTGTTGGTGCTATCGTAACAATCCCATTCTTTCTTAGCAGTTGAGTAAATTTTGCATTTTGGGACAGAAATCCATAACCTGACAAAACCGCGTCCGCTTTCACTGATTTTGCTAAATTTACGATTTGGTTAATATCAATATATGCTCTGGGTGAAATGGAAGTCATTTCCATTTCGTAAGCTTCATCGGCATTTCTGACGCCAGCGCTATTTTGATCTTCAGGGTCATATATTGTTATGGCTTTTGCACCTAGTTCCTGAACGGCTCTAACACAATTGGCCTGAATTAACCCTCTGTTGATAATTAAGACTTTAGAAAACATATCAGTAGTTTTGGTTTCATTTATGGTTAAGTGCAGCGTAAAAATGCATCTGATTTGAAAAAAGCTAAGCTTATGAGTACATAAGATTTTTATTTTAGTCTAAGAAAACCTTGCTCTCTGAGCAAGGTCAGGTTTAAAGGCTTTGCCGTTTTTCTTACTCTTAATCGTGCTCGTAATCTTACTCGATTTTTTAAATTGTATGCAGTTATAAAAGCAACTTTTTGAATAGTATAAAATTAGAAGATGGTCTCTTTTCATGAAATCAAACTTCGATTAAGAGTAAGATTACGATTAAGAGTATGAGCGTTGACTTCGCAACC
>Ga0307989_1000108_pt1 | contig 60060 bp, 46 predicted proteins | sample EllFjometagen185_FD_203164 | JGI IMG/M metagenome (GOLD analysis project Ga0307989, IMG submission 203164) | Marine microbial communities from Ellis Fjord, Antarctic Ocean - #185 | ecosystem: Environmental > Aquatic > Marine > Unclassified | place: Southern Ocean | collected 2014-10-08 | reverse complement strand
CCTTATACAATTTACCTGGTAAGCTTTGTATTAAACCTTCAAATTCAAGCATTAGTAAGGCAGCAGAAACTTTAGAAGATGGTAAATTTGATTCAATTACTAACTTATCGATACTAATTTCTTTTGTCTTTTCAATTATGTTACATATCAACTTTTGTTCATCGGTAAGCTCAACAAACAAATTTCGCTGTTTTTTAACATCTACATTTACGTCATCCCACCCCATTATGTATGCAATATCTTTAGCCGATTCTGCCAGAGCTGCTCTATTTGATTTAATGAGCATGTTACATCCCATGGAGTACTCATCGTTTATTCGCCCGGGTACAGCAAACACATCACGATTATATGAGTTAGCAAGTCCTGCTGTAATTAATGCGCCACCTTTTTTTGCAGATTCAATAACCACAACTGCATCGCACATTCCTGCTACTATTCTATTCCGTTTGGGGAAGTTCTCTCTGTCAGGAACTGTGCCTGATTTAAATTCTGTAAGCAGACCTCCATTACTTAACATATTTGATGCCAGATTTCTATTTTGCGCAGGGTATATTCTATCCAACCCATGCCCTAACACACCAATTGTAGCCAAGCCATTATTTATTGCGGCTTTATGAGCATAGCTATCAATACCATATGCCAGACCGCTAATTATTAAAGCTTCTTTTGTTTTTAAGCCTTCAACAAAACGTTCGCAAATGGCTCTTCCTTCACTTGTTGCTTTACGCGTTCCAACAAATCCAATAACCCTTGGGGCATTTAAATTTGCATTACCTCTATAATATAATAGCAATGGACTATCCTCACAATTTAAAAGTCTTGCCGGATATTTTTTATCCGTAAAAAAAAGAGGTTGAATTTTATTTTTCTCAATAAATTTTATTTCCTCTTCAGCTTTATGCAATACTTTGCTGCTAAGTATGCTATTAACTGTGGCATTTCCAATACCAGATATTTTAAGCAAAGCATTTCTGTTTTCTTTAAAAACAGCATCAACGCCACCACAATAGGCAACTAATTTTTTGCCCACAACATCACCAATACCAGGTATTAAAGTTAATGCAATTTGATATTTAAGGAGTTCTGAAATCAAGTTTTAAAAGTAGATAAATTTAAGTTCGAAAACACAATATTACTGTGCTAAATTAAATCTCAAACTAAAACCACCACTGGTTGTGGCATTTGGCATTTGTGATGAAACATACGGATTACTACTTGTCCAATTAAAATAAAACTTAAGCTGAATACTCTGACTAAGCATATAATCACTAGCAAAATTCAAAGTAAATTGCTTGTTACCTGCTGAAATCTGATTATTAACTTCATCAATCCGTCTCAATGTTGTTTTGTTATCTCTAATACCAAAATCAAGTTTTAAGTTTAAATCACTAGTATAATTACTTTTTTTACCACTACCATCCATGGCACCAACTGTGAATTTTAGATTTTTTATACGATATCCCAAACCTACCACAAGTTCATTACCCACAACTTCGGTCAGCTGATTATTTACAAAGCTTAAATCAAGCTTGCGTGATTTTTTGTATTCGAATTTAGCACTAAGGCTGTTATGCATTGTTACATCAACTCCAATTAAGGGACTATATTGCTCCATAATAGATACAATGCCAACATTATAATGTGTAATATAATTATCAGAATTTTGAAATGTTTGATTAGCATTTTCAGGATCGAAATCAACATTTGTAGTCCATGATGATATGCTTAACATTGAACGATATCCGTGAGTAAGATTAACACTTCTGAACAGCTTTTCGATGGATTTAATTTTTGTAAGTCCATTAAAAGTAATTCTCCAGTTTGGTATTGGGAATGTAGGAAATGGACTGTCTATATTAACATTAGAGGTACTCTGTCCTGAATAAGATGATAAAAATGAGTAATACAATACTGTTTGTGAGCTTGATGTATATCCTTTCGGAAACATTTTCCCAGCAAGGCTATCATACACTTCCTCATGATCCCACGAATCATTTTCATTTGCCAATCTATACGCAATCTCTTGTCTGGAATCTAAAAAAGTAGCAAAGGTTTCTGAAATATTAGCCGTATCTGTTTTTGAGAATGATGTCTTAATCATGGAGTATGATATACTAAAGTTTCCACCTTCCATGGGCGTAAATTCTTCAAATATTGGATTATCAAAATCAGGCGAGGTATTTCTAAAATACGACGTATAATTACTAGCATAAATACGATCACCGTCTATATCAACTCTAATTGCCCCCAAAATATCAGCAGTTACTTTGTATGAAAGGGATTCGGTATTTTTTTTGACATAGGGATTATTTAAGATTGTATCAGGTGTTAACCATCCATTATTTGCTGCATCAAATTTAATATCTCTTTGATCTCCAAAAACAAAACCAAGCCCCGGTGAAGAAGTAGCCATATTAATACCCATTAAATCAGGCTCAAAAGCATAACCGGGCAACAGCATACCATAACCCGAGCTATAAGTAAGTGATGCCTTTTTAACCGAAAGTAGTGTTTTAATAACAGTTTCACCAATGATTTTAGCATAATTCACCTTTGGCTTTTCAATTGAATCGTTTACCGGAGGTTCGGGTGTTGTTCCTCGTCCTCGTGATGGCGGACGACTAGATTTTCTTGATACTTTAGTAAGGGTTTTAAAGTAAGGCACTTTATTATATAGCTTATTAAAATCAAGTTTACCATTTAACTGCTTCTGGTTTGAATTTTCAATTGCATTACCCATACGTTTTTGTATTGATATTGGGGATGCCGACCAAGTATACAATGCCTGATAACTCATAGCAACTGTTGTCCAATCTAAAATTGGTATCTTTTTTAACGGAACATTATATGTTGCTTTAAATGATTGATTGTACCGCTGCATCGTACCTCCACCATAAACATCGCGCCAAACTTCCTGCTTGTACTCTTCCCATTCCTGTGTATCCTTATCCGGATAAATAATGGGTTCCTTTATAAAAGCATTTGCACCAGCATTAAATTCAAATGATAATGAGCGTGAAAAATCATATTTAAAATCATAGCTTCTATTCCACGACCATTGCCTATCAATTGTTGGCTTAATTATAATATCACCAAGACTTTTATCCCTATAAAGCATTTTTCGTATGGATCTGTCCATATCAGTTCTAAAGCTAAGCGTTTTTGGCAACAGATAGAAATTAAAATCCTTAACAAGCTTCAAATGCTTATTTGAGAATAATTTTACTTTACTTAGAGGTTTATAGTTTTTGGGTTTAGGATTAAAATTATAACCCAAGCCTCCCCTATATTGATCCTGATCATCAAATTCAAAATCAATATCGCGATGATTGTTTTGTGAATATGCAAATGAAACGTCAAGGTTTTCAACATCGTAAATTCTAGGTTTTTTGGCAGAACCAACCCTATCTTTACGCACATTCATAAAATTAATATTTTGCCTTACTGTATGATCTACTACAAGGCGGCGAACTGAATCTTGTTGCGATTTTTTAACATAAGTATCAAGATCCTCATCAAGCAGAACATCAGGATCCAGAGGATTATAAAGAGGTGTGATTTTAGATAATGCATAATCATAATGAACAGGAATTCGAACACCAGCTTTGTCACCAAAAAACTTACCTAATTCCATATCCGTTGAAACCATATAGTTAGTTACATACTCCAAAGGTATCTGGCCAATTTTAGTTTCAAGACTTGCAAAACCAGCCGAACTATGTGAACCTGAAACTATTACCCTACCTAAATCAGCAAGATTTGTTTCTATTCTACCAGTTGCAGCCCAACCAGGTTTATCATTAAAATCAGTAAGCCTTAACTCATCAAACCAAATTATGGCACTTCTGGGGCTACCATCATCGTCAAGTCCCGAACGTTGTTTTGGATTACGAACGCCTAACATTATTCCCTTTACATCACTAATATTAGGGCTACCAAGAATGGTAACTTTGTTATTTCCAACATACTCAACATAAGGCTGATCTAGCTGTAAGTTTGTATTTGGATCACGTAAGGCAACATTTCTATTTTGCTTAACGCGCACAAGTTCCTGTAAATCAATATCAAAATTATTAATCTCAGGCCAAATTGAATCAGCAGCAGTTGCTATGGTATACCACTCTGTAAATTCAAGGGGAACCTCAAATTCATAGTAGTTATGCGTAAAATCGGCACCAATTCTGATAAAGGCAGTTAAATCTCCGTATTCAAGATCTTCCTCCTCTAATAATTTTTCGGCATGAACAAACATTTTCAGTCGTTTGTATTGCCTAAAATCAAAGTCTGTTGTTTTAAACACTCCCCTTGCATCACCATCAAATAATTCACTCACATTTAGCTCTAATGATTGCTCATTTTGAAGCACATAGCTTGTTGTTCCAAAATTTGATTCGCGCTCAATACCTGGAGGTATTACATATGGAACTGGTTCACGTTTTCCGTTTTCTTCAATATTAACGGTGGCAACAGTAAAATTTGTTTCATCACCATAATCACCAGAGGGATAGTCACCTGGATCCAATACAGGATGATTATATCTACGCCACTCACCTCTAACAAGTTCAAAGGTGGCAAAACGGGTAACAATTGGATGCTCAAAATCCTTCATGAACATCCTCATAAACCTAATTGATCTAAAATCACTAATACTACCTATAACCTTTTCAGGATCTCGAACAGGAATTTTAAACTGATACCAGTGTACACTAGTAACATCACCATTTGCCAGTTTAATATCTGTTGCCTCATATACATCGGTAATATAATTTTTACCAACTTCCATTTTTGTGGGGTCCAACTCTATTTTATACTGAAAATATCGCTCTGATTCACTTAGAGTATTATCACGATTAATATCTTCTACATTGGGATAATTTGTGGCAGCTGTGGGATAGGCTTCTACATTTTGATCATCGGTTGGTGAGTTACCTTCTGAATTATTATATTTCATATAACGCTCAGTAACACTTGAGTATTTAGCCTCACTGTCATAATCACTACCTCTAAAATAATGGTAATCATCACTAGATGGATCAGAATCAGCATCTTCAAAGGCTGGAGATGATGCTCCATATTTTGATCTAATAACATCAAGATATGTAGTATTATACCATGATTGCTCATCCTCCCATGTTAGTCCGTCGTAACCAACATCCTGATAAGCACGAGCACCACCAGTACTACTAAAAGCCTCAACTAAAGCCTGTAACGAAGGTATTCGACCCCAAATTGTAGTATCAACGTTTTCAACAGTTGAAGATGTAGGCAGTCCATTTTCATAACTCTTTCTGCCGTCCTTTAATATATCTTCTGAAATTTCACCTAGATTTATGAAAAGATTACCTTTATTAGGTTGATCATCTTCGGTAAAGGGATCCATCATCCAAAATTCAATATATTCAATATTAGATGCTTCAAAGTCAGAAGTTTCAATTTCACGCATCATTCCTCCCCAACGTGATTGAGGATTAATTAAGTTACCATCAGCGTCAATACCATCCGAATAAGTATTTTGTTCAACATCATAATTGTACGACCCTTTTTCCTCAGGAAAATATGCAAGGTTAAACATTGCAATATTGGTCTGTATGTTGTTAATTTGGTCGTCTTTATTTGGGAAAACTTCTTTTTGATAAACTTGTCTTACCGAGTTTTTGGAAATTTCATTTTTATCAACATTAGAAGGACGATAACCTCCTCTAACATCATAAAATAATGGGTCAATTATATACCATGCTAATTTTGCTCTATTTTTACCATATGCATATCTATTAATAGAATTAGGGTCAAATAACTGGGCTTCAGGAAACATATCAGGCTGACCTTGAGGCGTACTGGCCATAAACCACATGTTAATATTTTTCAAATCTATTGATGATGATGCTCCCTCAAAATCATCAATATAAGAAGTCCCTGTTTGCCCAATTGCTTTTGAATGCCCGGGAATAAATTGGGCAAACTCACCATCAACAATAATTTTTGATTCTGCTTTAGTTGAAATACCGGGAAGCTTATCAACCATCTTAGTCAACCACCTCGACTCAGTCCGGTAACTCATATCAATACCCCACATGGTATTTGATATTGGATCATCACCGTAGTTAATCTTCTGTGTAAGCGGACGTTCATGAAGATTTAACAAAGTACCTCCAATATGAAAATCTTTAGTTATTTCGTGATCAACACGTACTCCCATCATACGTTTTTGCTGAATGGCAAACATTGAATTACTTTCGAGTGACACGTTAATTGGTACACCGGAGTTCATTATACCATCATTAATAATCTTAACACGACCAAGTGTATAATCAACAGTATAATCAATATTTTCGGTTAAAGGAACACCACCTGCTGTAACTTTTACAGACCCTTGCGGAACATTTAATGCATTTAAGCTAATGTCAGATCCGCCGGAGGAACTGTACATACCTTCAAGTAAGAATCTATTTTTATCAGGGAACTGCTCAGCTCCAGATTTAGTCATTGTATACAAAGAATCGTAAGCATACATATTTGCATAATCAGGGTCATCCGGAAATATTGAATCACGAATGTAACTACCAAAAGGCTCAAGTTCAGTAAAAAATATCCTACCATTTGATGCTTGTATTGTACCTCCAGTTATAGTAGCTCCATCAATAAAATCAAACATACCATCGCCACCAGGTATTGGATTAAGTTGATTATTAAGATTATCAAGTCCGAAAAGATGAATTAATGGCACTCCTGTAACATCTTCAGGTCCTTCTGTAAAATAACCTGTTGGAACACCTTGTTTATTTCCTGAATAAAGGATATTAAACATAAAATTTTGTTTCTGCACCTGATATGCACCAACGGGGTAAACGTTTTTCATCATCAAATCCCACATTGGCATCTTGGTATTTAATGTATTACTTTTTAAAAGCTTAACCACAAGGTTATCTGGTGCAACTATTCCCTGATCCGAAAATTCACCCACCTGATAAACGCTATCACTACCTATTACTGTGTATTGAAATGCAATTGCAAGAACCTGATCGGAAGCTAGATATGTATTAAGTGATAAAAAGCCAAGTTTGTGATTTACTGAATATTCTGTCCTCCTTAATTTACGGGCATTTTCAAGCTTAACATAATCTTCACCAGCCACAAAATAACCTGATTTACCTACGCGTAACGGATCAGCTGAAAGATACTGCGTAACTGAGTTAATACTTCGTAACTGATTAGTATCCATACTACTCATCAAACTATTTGAATAATTTGAGGGCTTTGAGCCTCCAGGTAAAGCATATACATACGGACTATAAATATCATCTTGGTTTCCCTCGCCTAAATCGGTAAAAGCAACAATATTCCTATTTTCTTCGGTTGCTGCGCCAGTATTTGTTACCCAAACCTCAACCTTTGTAATATTTACATCTGATGCAATTATTGGAAGAGTACCTAATGCCGATGAATAGTGATCGCGTAATTGATGAGCAAAGAAGAAGTGCTTATTTTGCTCATAATCAAGCGCAGTCAATTGAAATCTTTGCGTTTGGGCTCCTCCCTCAACCGTTATATTTTTTGTTTCGCTTTGTTGTTGCGAAAAAATTGCCGTTACGTGTGTTTTACCAAATTGTAATTCGGTTTTAACGCCAAATAAGCTTTGGCTACCACTAATTAAAGTAGACCTAAGCGGAAGACTAACATTACCTGCTTCAATCAGTTTTATTATTTCATCTTCTTTACCTTCGTATTTAAGCTTTAGGGTATTCTCAAAATCAAAAGAAGATTCGGTATTATAATTTGCTTTAAATTCAATCTTGTCACCAATTTTTGCAACAACATTCATTTGGATTTTCATGTTGAAATCAAAATTGGTAGTTTTCCGTTGCCTAACATCAAGAGCTGGATCGTCTCTTTTAGTTGATAATATTCCAAAACTAACCTCTGCCGAACCTTGCGGGCGAATATCAATTGTGTTGCTACCAAAAATTCTATCGAAAGCCTCACCACCAACATATATTTTAGGAATTAGGCGCTCGCCCTCAGCAGTACCGGCAGTTTGGGTACGCTCGTTCCAATAACCAGCAACATCTCTATTAAGTTCGTAATTCTGAAACTCGTCAAAATCCATTTCGGTTGGAGTACGATATAAAAAATCGCCAATTTTATTTACAAATTCATATGTATTAGTTTCCGGATTGTATTGTATCTCGCGATCAATGTTTGAAGGCGGACTCATAAACAACGGACTTGAATTCTGTTTGTCAAGATATGGGTTTCCGGTAAAATCGCTGAAAGGGAATAATAAGTCAGCACCAGATGAATCAGCACTTGGAGGAACAATATTTTGCGCTATTGCCACAACAGGAAGCAGAAGCAACGATGCAAATAAACTTGCAATAAGACTTTTAGATAAAAAAAAATGTATAATATTCCTGTTCAAAGTATTCTTTTTTTCACTTAAATTTTAAAGATAAAAACCAATTATAGCATTTTCAAAGCCTCCTTAATTAATCCCTCTACATCAATAATATTTTCATCTTTAAGTACTCTATCAATTACTTTTTCGACACTGTTTTTATTAAACCCTAATATCAGTAACCCTGATAACGCTTCTTCTCTAATTGTATTGTGGCTTTCATTGATTTTTTCGAGTTCAATTCCTGATTTAATTAGTTTGTCTTTTAAATCTATGATAATACGCTGGGCTGTTTTACCTCCAATACCTTTAACACCTTGTAATATATTAGTTTTTGACTGAACAATTGCATCAAAAGTTTCTTCGGTAGTAAGCGATGAAAGTATTAATCGGGCTGTGTTGGAACCAACACCCGAAACTGAAATTAAATATGTAAATAATAAACGTTCGTTTTTATCTGCAAAACCATACAATATTTGTGCATCTTCACGAACAACAAAGTACGTATATATTTTCAGGCTCTCTTCTTCTTTTATTTTAGAATATGTTGTTAATGAGATATTTACCATATAGCCAACGCCGCCAACATCAATAACAATATACGTTGGGTTTTTCTCAACCAACTTGCCTACTAAATAATCGTACATACCACAATTTTAATTATGTTTCAAAGGTTAAATAAGTAACTGTAGAAACTTAACGCGCAAAAATACAATTTATTTAGGTGGAAATAAGATAAAATTTAGGCATAGCTAGCAAGGCTTTTTCTAACCCATTCAAGCTGAAAGTAGTTGTTAAGATTGCACCACTATTAACACGTATTACTGATATAGATTTGTTGCTTGAAATGCTCTAAGCCTGAGTCCACTCTGAAAAGTTAAAAAAAAGAATGCCACTAAGCCACGAAGCCACCAATAATCACAAAGAGCTTATTTCTAACACTTTGCCTTAGTGCATCTTTGTGTTTTAGTGCCTTTGTGGCAAATTGTGGCTTTTCGGAGTGGACTCAAGCCTACTTATTAACAATTTTTCAAAGTTATCATTTGTTAATATGTTAAAAACTGTTGGCTATATTGCTTAAATACCCTATTTTCGCTAAAAATTCCCCTGTTAATAAATAAAATAAAATTGTTAAAAACGTAACCTTTTTCCAAGTAAGTGGTAAAAGATGTTAGATTATGTTAAAAAGTGGTAAATAGTTAGTACTTTTGAAGCCATAATTCTGTTTTTGATAAATGATTGATTTACTAGGCACATACGAATGTAAAATGGATGCAAAAGGAAGGTTTATGTTCCCTGCTGCATTCAAATCACAATTGGGTGATGCCGTAAGTAATAGAATGGTTATCAAACGAAGCATATTTAAGAAATGTCTTGAGATTTTTCCCAAAGAAAATTGGGATTACGAATCGAGAAAAGTTAACAAACTAAATATGTTTAATAGAAGAAATGCAGAATTTGTAACTAAATATATGGCTGGTGTAGTTCCTCTTGAATTTGATGGAATTGGGAGATTACTTATTCCCAAGAATTTAATTTCATATGGAGAAATCACCAAACAAATAGTACTCACTGCAGGCGCAAACCGTATCGAAATCTGGGATAAAACAGCTTATGACAAAACTGTTGATTATGACTCAGATAATTTTGCCGACATGGCACAAGATATTATGGGCGCGCTTGAAAATGAATAAAAACTATGTATCACAATCCGGTTCTATTACAAAAAAGTGTAGAAGGACTAAACATAATATCAAGCGGAAATTATGTTGACGTTACCTTTGGTGGTGGTGGTCATTCAAAAGCCATACTGCAACAACTTATTGATGGTAAATTAATAGCATTTGATCAGGATGCTGATGCATTAAAAAACACTATTGATGATGAGCGCTTCGTACTGATAAATAATAATTTCCAATTTTTAAAAAACTTCCTCAGGCTTCATAAACTAGAGAAAGTTGATGGCATACTAGCCGATCTTGGTGTGTCATCTCATCAATTTGATGTACCCGAACGAGGGTTTTCAACCAGATTTGATGCACCCCTCGATATGCGTATGAATAATAGCCAGCCGGTTAAAGCCGCTGATATTGTAAACACATATTCAGAAGAAGAATTAAAAAGATTATTTAGAGATTATGGTGAAATTAAAAATAGTGGCTGCTTTTCGAGAGCAATTACTGAAGCTCGTGAATTAAAACCAATAAATACAACTTCCGAATTAATAGAATGTATACACAAATGCTATCCGCAACATAAAAAAAATAAATTTTTAGCTCAAGTATTTCAAGCACTACGAATTGAAGTAAACGACGAAATGCAAACATTAAAACTATTACTCGAACAGGCAAATGAATTACTTGCACCTGGAGGAAGATTAGTGGTTATTTCATACCACTCATTGGAAGACAGGCTTGTAAAGAACTTTATAAAATCAGGTAATTTTAAAGGGATAGTTGAAAAAGATTTTTATGGAAATCCAATTGTGAGCTTCAAACAAATTACACGAAAACCAATAATGCCAGACGAACTAGAGATTAAAAATAATAGTAGAGCCCGAAGTGCAAAACTTAGAATAGCAGAGAAAATATAATAATGTCGCCTAAATCAAATATAAAAATAGAGCCCAAAGTTGAGGCAGCAGTTAAGCAAAAACCCATCAAAAAAGATGGTCGTTTTGGCAAAACTGTTAAAGAAGTTCTTGGTGGTGATTTATTATCAACCGGCACATTCAAATTTCTAAAGTTTCTATTATTTATGACATTACTTGCATTTATATACATAGCAAATAATTACTATGCCGAAAATAACATACGGCAAATCAATAAATTACGAAAAGATATTAAGGAATTGCGTTACGAATACATAAATGTAAAGACAAAGCTATTACAAATTGAAAAACAATCACAAATTGCCAAAACACTCGAAAAAAAAGGAATTAAAAAAAACAACCAACCTGTTAAAATATTAGAAGTTAAATGACCGATATAAAGAAAGACATATTGTGGAGAGTTTACCTCATGTATTTCGGCATGCTTGTTTTTGGCATGGCTATTATTGGTAAAATAATTTACATCCAAGTTAAAGAAGGCGATGAGTTAAAATCAAAAGCACAAACGCAAGAGCTAAAAGTTTTTGATTTAGAAGCAAATCGTGGCAATATACTTGATAGTAGAGGTGATTTGCTTGCAACATCGGTTCCAATATTTGAAGTACGATTTGATGTTTCATCGCCTTACATAAGCAATAGCCTTTTCAGAAACAAAATAGATTCCATATCATATGGGCTATCAAAAATCCTAAATAAATCACAGTATAATCTAAAAAAATCAATTACCAAAGCTCGTACCAAAGGAAACAGATACTTCTTAATACAAAGAAATGTTACCTACGATCAATTAAAACAAATACGACAACTTCCAATATTTCGTAATGGCAAATATAGAGGCGGATTAATCACCATTCAAAAAACACGCAGAGCCAAGCCTTACAATGAGCTTGCTGCCCGAACAATAGGATACGTAAATGAAACAGAAAACCTTTTTGTAGGTTTGGAAGGTGCATATACAGATGTTCTTACAGGAAAAAATGGCAAACAAGTTATGCGCCGTATTAATCATGGTGATTGGATTCCAATTCATGATGAAAATGAGATCGAGCCACGTGATGGTTTAGACATAGTTTCAACAATTAACATTAATATCCAAGATGTTGCCGAACATGCACTACTAAGACAGTTATTGAATAATGAGGCATTTCAAGGTTGTGCCATTGTAATGGAAGTTGAAACCGGACATATTGTGGCAATTGCAAACCTGCGGTACGACAGTAGCGATACCAAATACAAAGAAACATACAACTATGCTATCGGCGAAAGCATTGAACCTGGTTCTACATTTAAACTAGCTTCAATACTTGCTGCCTTGGAAGACAATAAAGTAAAACTCACCGACAGCCTTTTTACCGGTGAAGGATATACAACGTATTATCGTAGGGCAATGCGCGATGTTCACAAAATTGGAAATGGTAGAATTACCGTTAGAGATGCTTTTGAACAATCATCAAATGTTGGAATTTCACGTTTGATTTTTGAATCGTACAAAGAACATCCCGAAGATTATATTAATAGGCTTTATACAATGTCGCTAAACAAAAAACTTGGTATAGAGCTCAAAGGAGAAGGAAGACCATATATAAAACATCCTTCAAAAAAGAAAACTTGGTACGGAACATCATTACCTTGGATGTCAATTGGTTATGAGTTAACAATAACACCGTTACAAACCCTTACTTACTATAACGCCATTGCAAACAATGGCAAAATGGTTAAACCAATGTTTATTTCCGAAATAAGAGAAGCAGGAACTGTTATTGAAAAATTCGACACCGAGGTTATAAATAGCAATATGGTTTCACAGACAACGGTTGACTCTGCAAAATCGCTACTCGAAGGCGTTGTTGAACGAGGAACTGCCAAACGTGCTTTTAAAAATAGCCCGTACAAAGTAGCCGGCAAAACCGGAACTGCCCAAATAGCAGTTGGTGGCAAGTACAATAAGAAAAACTACAATGCATCATTTGTTGGATATTTTCCTGCTGATAAACCTGCATACTCTGCAATAGTTGTAATTAACAACCCAAGTGCCGGTAAATATTATGGAGGAAGTGTTGCAGCTCCGGTATTTAAAGAAATAGCCGACAACCTCTACTCCACATCAATTACCATAGAAAATAATAATGGATCAACCATCGACAGCCTTATTTTTCCTATCCCAAATAAACCTGTTTGGGCAGATGATATAAAATCCATTTATGCATATCTGGAAATTGAGGACGACATTAATTTTCCGGTAACAGGTAGCTGGATTAAAGCAAATACTGATGAAAATGATTTGATATTTGACGAAATTGCTTTTAAACAGCATATAGTACCAAATGTGATTGGAATGAAGGCAAAAGATGCTATTTATCTATTGGAAAATAGCGGACTTCAAACCACGATAAAAGGGCGTGGAAAAGTAAAACATCAATCAATAAAAGCAGGAAAAACAATTAAAGAGAATCAGTCAATCATAATTCAATTAGCTACATATTAATATGATAACACTCCAAGACATATTATACCGTTCTGGCACAAAGGAAATTATTGGTTCTCTGAATAAAGAAATATCCTCTGTTGCTTTTGATTCGCGCAAAGTTATTGCAGGAGCTTTGTTTATTGCAATCAACGGCACTCAATCTGACGGTCATAACTTTATAGAAGTAGCAATTAATAAAGGTGCAGCAGCAATTGTTTGTAATAGTTTACCAACAGAAATACTACCTAATGTTACTTATGTTGTAGTGACAAATACCTCTGAAGCATTGGGCTACATTGCCTCAAATTTTTATGATAACCCATCTAAAAAGTTAAAAATTGTTGGAGTAACCGGAACAAATGGCAAAACCACCATTGTAACCCTATTATTTAATTTATTTATCGATTTGGGATACAAAACAGGCATGCTTTCCACAATTCAAAACAAAATTAACAATCATATACTTGAAACTACACATACAACACCTGATGCCTTAAAAATTAACGAATTACTAAGCCAAATGGTTGATGATGGGTGCGAATATGTGTTTATGGAAGTGAGCTCACATGCCATAGTACAACATAGGATTTCAGGTATTATGTACACAGGTGGTATTTTTACAAATATTTCTCACGATCATCTTGATTATCATAAAACTTTTAAGGAATATATTGTAGCTAAAAAACTTTTCTTCGACAATCTGCCATCCAATGCATTTGCCATCACAAATATCGACGACAAAAATGGCAATGTGATGTTGCAAAACACAAAAGCCAAAAAATTTACTTATGGTATTAAAAACATGGCGTCCTACAAAGGTAGAATTATTGAAGATGGTTTTGAAGGCATGATAATGAATATAGATGGCAGCGAAATGTATTCACTGTTGTCGGGTAAATTTAATGCATACAATATACTGGCTGTTTATTCTACGGCAATACTGCTTCAACAAAATAAAGATGAAACTCTCGTTTCCATCAGCAAATTAAAAGGCGCCGAAGGCAGATTTGATATCGTTAAGTCAGCAAGTGGAATAACAGCAATTATTGATTACGCACACACTCCTGATGCCCTTGAAAATGTAATATCAACAATAAATTCCATACGCACACACAACGAACAGTTAATTACAGTTGTTGGTGCTGGCGGCAATCGCGATAGTAGTAAGCGCCCAATAATGGCAAAAATTGCATCGCTATTAAGCAATAGGATTATTCTAACTTCTGATAACCCCAGAGACGAAGACCCCTTGCAGATACTAGCAGAAATGCGAGAAGGTATCGACCCGGCAAAAAAAAATATGTCGATGGTTATCCCCGACAGAAAAGAGGCAATTATTACAGCATACAATATTGCACGTACCGGCGATATGATATTAATTGCAGGTAAAGGACACGAAAAATATCAAGATATAAAAGGGACTAAATACCCCTTTGATGACAAAAAAATAATAGCAGAACTAATGAACATAAATCAATAATATGTTTTACTACTTATTCAAATATTTAGATGAAGCTTTCAATATGCCTGGCGCAGGGGTTTTCGAATACCTATCATTTAGAGCTGCGCTTGCAATAATAACATCACTAATAATCAGTTTGTTATTTGGCAAAAGGTGGATATCATATTTAAATCGCAGACAGGTTGGCGAAACAGTTCGTGATTTAGGATTAGAGGGGCAATTGGAAAAACAGGGAACTCCAACCATGGGTGGTTTAATAATACTAACTTCAATTTTAGTACCAGTACTTCTGTTTGCCAAGCTAAATAATATCTATATCATCCTTATGATTTTCACAACGTTATGGTTGGGAGGTCTTGGCTTTTTAGATGACTACATTAAAGTATTTAAGAAAGATAAAGAAGGGCTGGGCGGCAGATACAAGATTGCTGCTCAAGTTTTTCTAGGATTAGTTGTTGGATTGGTGATGTATTTCAATTCAGATATTGTGGTCCGCGAAAAGCTTAAACCCGATGCAGAGATTTACACAACAATTGAACAATCGGGTCCGGCAACAAAATTTGTATATGAAGTAATAAGATCAACAAAAACCACTATACCATTTGTAAAAAACAATGAATTAGACTACGCAAGTTTACTAAAATGGATGGGTGATGGTTACGAATCGTGGGCATTTTTAATTTTTATACCCATAGTAATATTTATTATAGTGGCTGTTTCCAATGGTGCAAATTTAACAGATGGCATGGATGGTTTGGCAACAGGCACATCAGCCATAATAGGATTAACACTTGGTTTGCTGGCTTGGGTTTCGGGTAACATAATTTTTGCCGATTATCTTAATATAATGTATCTGCCAAATGCTGGTGAGCTAACAATTTTTATAAGTGCTTTTGTAGGTGCAACCGTAGGATTTTTATGGTACAACACGTATCCGGCACAAGTATTTATGGGTGACACAGGTAGTTTAGCCCTTGGTGGGATAATTGCAGTATTTGCCATATTGATTCGTAAAGAGCTGCTAATTCCAATTTTGTGTGGAGTATTTTTAGCAGAAAGTATTTCAGTAATTATACAAGTTAGCTATTTCAAATACACTCGAAAAAAATATGGCAAAGGCATTAGAATTTTTAAAATGGCACCCCTTCACCATCATTATCAAAAACTTGGGTTTCCCGAACCAAAAATTGTACAACGTTTTTTAATTGTAGGGATATTTTTGGCAGTATTAACAATTATCACACTTAAACTAAGGTAATGACAATTAATTATGGATACTCACTATCAAATAGTTGTGCTTGGTGGAGGTGAAAGCGGAGTTGGCGCTGCTGTATTGGCTAAAAAAAATGGAATCTCAGTTTTTGTAAGCGACAATAACAAGATTCAACAAAAATATATTGACGTTCTTAAACATTCTGAAATTGATTTTGAAGACAATGGTCATTCTGAGCAATTGATATTATCAGCTGATGAAATAATTAAAAGTCCGGGTATACCAAATACGGTTGAGATTATTTTATCTGCTAAAAGCAGAAATATCCCAATAATATCTGAAATTGAATTTGCGGCAAGGCATACTTCAGCAAAATTAATATGTATAACCGGCAGCAATGGTAAAACAACCACAACTCTGCTGCTGTATCACATATTAAAAACCAGTGGGATTAACGTTGGCGTTGCCGGAAATATTGGAAAAAGCTTTGCCTTACAAGTTGCACAAAACAACTACGATGTTTATGTGCTTGAAATAAGCAGTTTCCAGTTAGATGACATGCATAAAGTAAGAGCAAATATTGCAATATTGCTTAACATAACACCCGACCATCTGGATCGTTACAACAATAATTTCAATAATTATGTTGATTCAAAGTTCCGAATAATTCAAAATCAAACAGCAGATGATGCCTTTATTTACTGTTTTGATGATTCTGTAATAACAGAAAAATTAAAACAAATAGAAGTGAAGGCACAACAATTTCCATTTAGCCTACTGCCAATATATTTTAAGCAAGGGGCATATTTAAAAAATGAAAAAATAATTATAGAATATAATAAAAAACAAGTACATATGACACTAGAACAATTAGCATTACAGGGCAAACACAACACATACAATTCGATGGCAGCAGGTGTTGCCGCACGTCTTATGGACATCAGAAAAGATACTCTAAAGCAATGTTTTTCCGATTTTCATAATATAGCACATCGTTTAGAATATGTTTCGAGTGTACACGGCATAAAATTCATCAACGACTCAAAAGCTACCAACATCAATTCAACATGGTATGCACTTGAGTACTACAACAAATCTATAGTTTGGATTGTTGGCGGCGTAGACAAAGGTAATGATTACAGCAAATTAGCAACCCTTGTTAAAAACAAAGTAAAAGCTATAGTTTGTCTTGGTATAAACAACCGTCCAATTCATAAAGCGTTTAGCGATCTTGTTGAAATAATTATTGACACACAATCATCAAGTGAGGCAGTAACTACAGCTTACAATATTGCCAAAAAAGGAGATACAGTACTCCTATCTCCAGCATGTTCAAGTTTCGACTTATTCAAAAACTATGAAGATCGTGGAAATCAATTTAAAACAGCTGTAAAGGAACTATAATAAATGGCTACGCTACTAAAAAATATCAAAGGCGATAAAGTTATATGGGCAGTGGTAATTCTATTGTCAATAATTTCATTTTTAACTGTTTATAGCTCAACCGGAACTTTAGCATATAAATATCAGGGCGGCAATACCCAATATTATATGTTTAAACATGGCTTGATATTAACTATGGGATTTGTGCTAATGTACGTAGCACATATTGTAAAATACACGTATTATTCACGAATTTTTCAAATAGCATTGTATATTGCGGTTCCACTACTATTTATCACCTTAGTTTTTGGAGTTGACCTTAACGAAGCAAGAAGAGTATTACCCTTGCCATTTGGTCTTACCTTTCAAACATCCGATCTTGCCAAAATCACATTAATAATATATTTAGCACGAATGCTAAGTAAAAAGCAAGACGAAATTCATAACTTTAGGTCAGCATTTGTGCCCCTTATGGCTCCTGTATTAATTGTTACCGGACTTATTTTTTGGGATAACTTATCAACCGCAGCATTACTATTTACCACAAGTTTGGTATTAATATTTATTGGAAGAGTAAAAATAACCTACATATTAGGCATGCTAGGTATTGGTTTAGTTTTTCTTATGTTAGGGTTAACATTGTTATACGCGTTACCTGATGGGCAACAAGGAAGACTTGGTACATGGAAAAACAGAGTTGTAAGTTTTGTTGATGGAGGCGAAGGCAATAACTATCAGGCGGAACAAGCTAAAATAGCAATTGCCACAGGAGGTATTGTAGGTAAAATGCCAGGAAATAGTACACAACGAAATTTTTTACCTCACCCCTACTCTGATTTTATTTATGCCATAATAGTTGAAGAATATGGTTTGATTGGAGGGGTACTAATAGTGCTTTTATATTTAATATTATTGTATAGGGCAGTTAAAATAATAACGAAAGCTCCAGGAACATTTGGGTCATTTCTAACCATTGGAGTTGCCTTTAGCTTAGTATTTCAGGCAATGATAAATATGGGAGTTGCAGTTGGATTATTACCGGTAACAGGGCAACCATTGCCATTGGTAAGTATGGGGGGGACATCAATTTGGTTTACCAGTCTTTCCATTGGAATTATTCTAAGCGTAAGTAAAGAAATAGATAAAAAAGAAGAAGGAACAGAAGATACAGATTTAAACTTGGAAATAGCAAATGCCTAAAAAAGTAAATATATTAATAAGTGGTGGCGGAACAGGTGGACACATTTTTCCTGCCATTGCAATTGCTAATGCCTTAAAAGATAAGTTAGCTGATGTTAATATCCATTTTGTTGGTGCAATTGGGCGTATGGAAATGGATAAGGTTCCGTTGGCAGGATACCCAATAACCGGCTTGTGGATAAGTGGCCTTCAACGTAAGTTAACCACCAAAAATTTATTGTTTCCCATAAAAGTGATATCTAGCATTTTAAAAGCCAATAATATCATTAATAAATTCAAACCCGATATTGTTATTGGTACTGGCGGCTACGCAAGCGGGCCATTACTCTTTGTAGCATCTAAAAAAAACATTCCAACATTAATACATGAGCAAAATGCTTTCCCAGGAATTACCAATAAATTATTGGGGAAAAGCGTTAACAAAGTCTGTGTTTCATATCCCAATATGGAAAAGTACTTTCGTAAAGATAAAATTATATTAACCGGTAATCCAATACGTAAAGAAATACTAAAACTATCACCAACTAAGGAAGAAAGTCTTAATTTTTTTGGTTTATCTCAAAATAAAAAAACTTTATTAATAATTGGGGGTAGCCAGGGAGCAAAGCAAGTAAATATTGCAGTTGCGGAAAATTTGCAAGAAATATTAAACTTAAACCTTCAAATATTATGGCAAACAGGAAGTGGATCAAAACACATTGTTGAAGAAGCCGCAAAAAACAACAAAAATATTGTTGTAACCGAATTTATCCAAGAAATGGATAAGTCATATGTTGCATGTGACTTTATTATTTCGCGGGCAGGAGCAATTGCAATTGCTGAAATTGTTGCTGCAAAAAAACCAGCAATTTTTATTCCATTACCAAGTGCCGCCGAAGACCATCAAACTAAAAATGCAACAACGCTTGTTGATGGAAGCGCAGCTTTGCTTGTTAACGAAAAAAATGCAGTTAAAGAATTATCCAACACATTAAAAACACTTGTTAATGATGCTGACTTTCAAGAAATAATAATTAAAAATTTAAACAATTTTAGTCACCCTGATGCGGCAGGTACAATTGCAAACGAAATAATAAAACTAATTAAAACGTAATAATGAATAATCGTAATAAAATAATGTATTTTATTGGCATCGGCGGTATCGGCATGAGTGCACTTGCACGCTGGTACAAAAATCAAGGTGCAATTATACATGGTTACGATTTAGTTAGCAGCCCGTTAACAGATGAACTTTCAAATGAGGGGATGACTATTCATTTTACTGAAGACATAAATAAACTACCCAAAAATATTGATACTGTAGTTTACACACCCGCCATACCAATTGATAATATTGAACTTGATTACCTTAAAAACAAGAATATTACAATTATTAAACGGGCTGAACTTATTGGTCAATTATCAAAAACTCACAATACAATTGCCATTGCTGGCACACATGGTAAAACAAGCATTTCGGCGTTAATTGCACACTTACTTGTACATGCAAATATTAATGTAAGTGCCTTTGTAGGTGGAATATGCAGCAATTACAATTCTAATTTAATACTATCTAAATCAACTGATTACCTAATTATAGAGGCTGATGAATACGACAGATCACTGTTGCAAATTGAGCCAAATATTGCTGTTATCTCATCAATGGATGAAGATCATCTGGATATTTATCAGGATAAAAATGATATTAAGAATACCTTTATACGTTTTGCACAAAAACTACCTCAAGATGGAGTACTAATTCACAATTCAAAGTTAGCTCCTTTTGATAGTGCTCTGGGTAAGCATATTACCTATGGCACAAATTCCAATGCCACACTTCAAGCTTCAAATATTCGTATTAAAAATGCTAAATTTGTTATTGATATAGATACTAAAATAGGTAAAATTGAAGATTTAGAGATTCAAGTACCTGGAATTCACAATATTGAAAACACTCTTGCTGCCATTGCCATTGCCATTGAAGTTGGGTTATCACTATCTGAAATAGCATCAGGGATAACCACATTTAAGGGTGTTGCACGCCGAATGGATTATAAAGTAATTAGTGATAATTATATTTTCATAGATGACTATGCACATCATCCCGAAGAAATTAAAGCCACAATATCAGCTGTTAAACAATTGTATCCTGATAAGAAAATAACAGGAATATTTCAACCTCATTTATATAGCAGAACAAGAGATTTTCAGGATGAATTTGCAGTTGAACTAAGTCAATTAGATGAAATAATAATGATGGATATTTATCCGGCAAGAGAAAAACCTATTGCAGGAGTTACATCACAAATAATACTAAATAAGATAAGGAATAAAAACGCAATACAATTGACAAAAGAAGAAATCTTGGTACATTTAGCAAAAAACAAGCCGGAAGTACTATTAACAATGGGAGCTGGCGATATAGGTTTACTTGCAAAACAAATTGAAAGTCAATATAATAAAAAAACTCTCGCAGATTAAAGCAGATTAACACATAAATTAATTAGTATAAATGAAAAGGATCATTCAAATAACATTATTCACGTTAAGTGTAATTGGGTTAATAACATTAACCGGGTTTGTTATGATTAGCAATATGCATACAAATATTGCCAATGTTGAGATTAATATATTTCGGAATAATGAAAATGGCTTTATCAACAGTAATCAAATTCTTTCTTCAATAAATGATATTGACAGTATCAATAAAATACAAATAAGTAAAGTTAAAAATATTGACATTGAACAAGCCATCATGAGTAATCCATATGTTGATAAAGTGGATAGCTACGTAACAATAGTTGGTAACTTATTGGTAAATGTAAAAGAAAAACAGCCAATAATTAGAATATATGAAAGTGGTGGTCAAAGCTATTATTTAGATGAAAAAGGTGATATTTTCCCAATATGCCAGCAATATGCACCTCGCGTAATAATAGCAAACGGATATATTAAAGAAATAGTAGCTAACCCAGGAGGCAATATTACTGATTCGGTTTACAACAAATCAGTTTTTAAGGAATTATTTGAACTTACTAAACTTATCAATAAAAACAGTTTACTTAAAGCTCAAATAAATCAAATTTATGTAAATAGTAAAGGTAACTTCGACCTAGTACCCGAGTTAGGGAACCACCTAATACAGTTTGGGACAATGGAAGATGCAGAAACCAAAATAAGGAATCTGGATGCATATTACAAGAAATATCTTAAAACCAGCATCTGGGATAGTTATAAAACAATAAACCTTACGTATAAAAACCAAATAGTTTGCACTAAAAAATAATTATATGGAACAAGAAATTATCGTCGGACTCGACATCGGCACAACTAAAATAGCATGTATTGTAGGTAGCAAAAATGAATATGGAAAAATTGAAATTCTTGGTCACGGAAAAACTAAATCCATAGGTGTAAAACGAGGAGTAGTTGCCAATATTGAAAATACTGTGCAATCAATTCGCAAAGCTGTTAAAGAGGCAGAAGAAAAATCAGACGTTATCATTAAATACGTTAATGTAGGCATTGCAGGTCAGCATATTAAAAGTCATCAACATCGCGGAAATATAATCCGGGAAGATGATGACAAAGAGATAACCAAGGAAGAAATTGAACTTCTCACCCAAAATATGTATAAATTAAGCATGACTCCGGGAGAAGAGATTATTGATGTTATTGCGCAAGATTATATTATTGATAATGAGAGCGGAATTACAGAACCTGTTGGTATGCTTGGAAATACTCTGGAAGCTAATTTTCATATAATAATAGGACAAACCACATCTGCAAAAAATATCTACAAGTGTATTAAAAAGGCTGATTTAGAGATGGTTAATTTAATACTAGAACCAATTGCATCTGCAGAAGCAGTTCTTAGCGAAGAAGAAAAAGAGGCAGGAGTTGTATTGGTAGATATTGGAGGTGGTACAACCGATATTGCAATTTTTCAGGATAGTATAATACGCCATTCAGCAGTTATTCCATTTGGTGGGGATGTTGTTACCGAAGATGTAAAAGAAGGTTGTAAAATAATGAAAAAACATGCCGAAGAACTGAAGGTAAAATTTGGCTCGGCTCTTGCTAGCGAAAATCGTGAAGATGAAGTTGTTGCTATTCCTGGACTTAGAGGCAGACCGCCAAAAGAAATAACTCTTCAAAATTTGGCATCAATTATTCAGGCTCGTATGGAGGAAATTGTTGAACAAATCTATTTTGAGATAAAAAATTCGGGTTTCGAGAAAAAACTAATTGCAGGCATTGTACTAACTGGCGGAGGCGCACAGCTAAAGCACATTGATCAACTTGCTGAGTTTACCACAGGTATGCCAACTCGCATTGGATATCCAAATGAGCATCTTGCAGTAGGAGTTGTTGACGAGATGGCAAGTCCAATGTTTGCAACAGGTATAGGATTGGTGATTGAAGGTATCTCACGTTTTGATTACGAAAAAGACAAAGAAAAAAGAACAAGTTTAAATGTAGAAATTGAGGAACTTACATCAGAAGGTGAAAAGCCAAAAAGAAAAAAAATTAGCACAGGAGAATCAGGACCAAATATATTTCTAAATAAGATTAAGGATTGGTTTGAGAATGATACTACAGAATAAGTAAAGTAGATAAATATTGATAATTACAATTCAAAAAGATTAACATTTGATTGTTAAGAACTAAATACAATTAAACAGCACACAACAAAGCAATAACATATTTTTAAACGTCCAAACAGCCATGACAGATATGATCACATTTTTACCAAAACAAAACCCCTCAATAATTAAGGTATTGGGAGTGGGCGGCGGAGGCTCCAATGCAGTAAACCATATGTTTAAGCAAGGAATTACTGGTGTCGATTTCGCAATATGTAATACCGATGTACAGGCTCTTGAGTCAAGTCCGGTGCCAATAAAGATAGAAATTGGCAACAAAAGTGGATTAGGAGCAGGTGCAAAACCTGAAGTTGGGAAAGCGGCAGCCGAAGAATCAATAGGTAAAATTAATGAATTGCTTAGCGATGAAACAACACAGATGTTATTTATTACTGCTGGCATGGGAGGTGGAACTGGTACTGGTGCAGCGCCAATAATTGCCAAGTTAGCACGCGAAATGGGCATACTAACTGTTGGAATTGTTACTCTGCCTTTTGGTTTTGAAGGAAGAAGAAGAAAGCAACAAGCCGAAAAAGGTATTGATGAATTAAAACAACATGTTGATGCATTATTAGTTATAAGCAACGACAAATTACGCGAACAGTTTGGTAATTTAGTTTTGGGCGAAGCGTTTGGTCAAGCCGATAATGTACTGGCAAATGCTGCAAAAGGAATTGCAGAACTAATAACCGTAACAGGGTATATTAATGTTGATTTTGAGGATGTTAGAACTGTACTGAAGGATAGTGGAAAAGCAATAATGGGTTCTGCAAAAGCTGAAGGCGAAGACAGAGCAGAAAGAGCTATTGAAGAAGCAATGAATTCGCCACTACTTAACGACAATGAAATAGCAGGAGCAACTGATATCCTACTATACATAACAACTGGTGCCGAAGATATTACAATGGATGAAATAACTGAGATAACAGATTATGTTCAAAAAGAAAGTGGCAGAGATGCCGATACAATTTGGGGTGTTGGAAAAGATGAATCACTTGGAAATAATATTGGTATTACAATAATTGCAACCGGTTTTGATAAAATTGTGGAAGAGCCTGCTCAGAAAAAAATAGTACACCCTCTTGATGGGAAGAAAAGTACTCCTTCTTCAATACCGCAAATAAATAAAACACCAAATGTTTCAAATATAACTGATGCAAAAAAGGTAATACCTGAAAATGCGTCCATCGACAAAATTGAGATTATTGAAATTAAAAAACCAAATCCTGAAACAATAGTATCTTTTAATACTACTAAAGAAGAACCTAAGATAGTTCATACGCTTAGCGAAGTTGACGAAAAACCTATTGAGAAGAAGGATACTCCTACCAACATAAAAAGCACAAGTCCCACATCATATATCAGGCACACTGAAAAAACACATCTTAGTTTGAGTCATACAGTTTCGTCAAGAATAAATGATTCGGAACCTGAAATTAAAAAGGAGGTTGCCAATGATGATGACATTAATAAAAATGCAGCGGAAAGAGTAAATAGACTTAAAGGGTTAAGTATTAATTTACGCTCGCACGAAAAAGTTGCTGCATATGAAAGTGAGCCTGCCTATGTAAGGAAACAAGTTCAATTGGACGAAACTGACTATTCAGCAGAATCATCGATTTCAAGATATACTTTGGGTGAGGATTCTAAAAATAATCCAGTTATAAAGTCTGACAACTCATTTTTACATGATAATGTAGACTAGAAATATCAAAATGTGCTGTTTAAAAAAAGCTTAATTGAAACTAGTTTCAATTAAGCTTTTTTTATGAAAAGTATTTATACCAACTAATTATTCTTAATTAGTAGCTTCTTAACAATGCGGCTTGTGCTGTTTTGTAAAACAACGTAATAAATACCTGATTGCATATTGCTAATTTCAAATGACTTTTCATGGCTTGCATTGAAATCAACTGCTAAAGACTCGGTAACTGTTTTGCCAAGCGCATTTACAATAGAGATATCAAAAACACTATTTTGTTTAGATGATACAGATACTGTAAATCGGCCATTATTAGGATTAGGGATTATACTTACATCAACCAATTCATCAAGAGAGTTGATTCCAACAGAATTGTAGACAATAATCATTACTGAGTCAGAGTCAAGTCCCTGGCCACAATCATTAACGCCTGCAACCTTTACCCATGCTTCACCATCAAATTCCATATTCCAATCAACAACACCAGCAGTTTCTGTTCCTGAAATATCTCCGGCATCAAGTGGATACAACGACCATATATATGAATAAGCATATTGTATATCTTCAGTGGAGTATTCACTTTGTGTAACCACATTAAGATCAACTGATTCAGGGCCAACAGGTACCGAACCTTCGGTAGGTACATTTACAAAAGTCAACATCATAGTGTCACTTGCAGATACATCATCAAAATCAATAATATTAAGACTTAGCAATACAACTCCGTCATTAATATCTGCGGTGGAAGGAGTATAAATTGGAGTTAATATTTCATTATCATCAAAACTTCCTGTACCTGAGGTCTCCCAGAAAAGAGTTGAATAATTGCTTGCTGTACCTGAACATTGTGCTAAATCATCTTCACATATTTCAGCATCAGGTCCTGCGTAAACACTGGTAAACATTATTGGTGGGAAAACAATGAAATCAACCCATGCACAATCTTCTCCTGAGCTTACCGAACCATCTTTTGAATACTCCCATTTAAAAATATTATTACCAACAGCTACATTAAAAATAGCTTCTGTCCAATCAACATCACCTGACCATGAACCTTGCTCATCACCATTTATATAAAACTTAAGATAATCAAAATTAACCTCAGAAGAAACCTTGTAATAAAAAGAAATTTCACCATCAGCCACAACAGCATAATCTAGCTCCATGGTTGTACTGCCATCATCAGTAATAACAGCTGATTTTGATGCAAAATTACCTTCGTATGCTTGGTCTCCATCAACAATAACCCAAGGGTATGCATTAAATTGCCAATCAAAATCTGAGAAATCACCAGTTTCAAAATCTTCTATTATTAACCCAACAGTTTCAAGTATTACATAAGATGCTACATAATTTCCAGCAGCATAATCCAAATTTATATCAACTAAAGAGCCAATTTGCGTGTCTTCTGCAGCTGTAACACTCATTGTAACCTCTTGCATTCCTTCGGCATCAATTATAGCTACTTCTACAACAGGTGTGTTTATTGTAAGATAAGCACTTGTTGTTGAAACAAGCATCTCACCACCAATTGTAGCAGCATGACCAATATTAAGAGTTTGGATTGTAATATCTACTGTTTCACCAGGATCAATTCTTCCGTTGCTATTTCCGCTTGCATCATCTATTGTATAAATGCCAAAATCAGGCACAGGAGCATAAATATCAAAGTTTATACTTGATTCCCATAATTCTTTTGCTGTTCCTACAATATCAACCTCAATACTTACCATGTACATATCAGGAGCATCATTGGCAATATCAAATGTATATGCATTTTCAATAACTATTGTTTCATTAGCAGCAATTGACCCAACGCTAATTGTGGCATCACTTGTTAAAGTACAGTAATCATCACTAAACATAATAGTTACAGTTACATCATCAGAAGGATCGGTACCCAAGTTTGAAAGAGTAATATCCATAATAACACTAGTTGCATAATCAACAGTTTGTGTTCCGTTGTCGAAAATAAAATCGCTAATAGCCAAGTATGGTCCTTCCAAAGCAGCTGCAGGTACTGTAACCACGTATGGAATGAATTGGGATTTAGTAACTACAATATTTACATCACCACTTTCTAGTATAGGATCCATCTCAACGGTTACAACGCCACTACTTTCAACATATCCTGTACCATAAATAACACCATCTTTTGTAATTGCAACATATGATCCGGGCTCAGCAGTAACTTCATATTCAGTTACTCCAATGGGTAGTATATCCATGTGCGATACTGTATTTACAGAACCTTGGGTATTATAAGGCATCATTGATGGATCACCTAATACGTTGTAAGCCTCCCAATAATAAGTTGATGAAGCATCATTTAACCATCCTTGTAAATTAACTTCACTAACAGCTAAATTTCCAACAAAAACAATTCCACTCAAACAGTAATAAGAATCACCCCAAGCACCATCATATGATCCCATGGTAGTTTCTTCGTAAGTTGGAACATAACCGTTACCATTATCATTGGTCATTGGATAAGCTCCAACCGACCAATACATATCTGATTTCCAGTATGATGAAGGGGATGAGCCAATATAACCAGCAGCACCTTTATTTTGTGCCCTAATCCATGCTTCACCAATGCATTCGTCATACCCAAAATCAGCAGCTAAACAACAGTTACCAATGGCAATTGGATACTCATTTGGATTATCAAAGTTATTAACGTCAGAAATAGATAAGCTAGGATCAGCCCATACTGTTTCACCACAGTGCGCAGTATAATTTATTAAACTAACTCTAATTCGTTCATCATCATAACAACCTGAGTATGGTGCATCTAAATAAACATTTAGATTATTATAATCGTGTTGGGCATTAAAATAATTATTTGTTCCATATGTAATTGTTGGCTGTCCGTAATTTGGGTTACCACTACCGTCAGCACCTGCAATTAACGTAATATCATCTAAATAAGCAGGATTATCAAACTCATACTTTTCGTAATACAGAATTTTATCCAGCTGAGCTTCTAATTGAGGAACAGTTTGAGCCGAAAGCCTACCATAATACATCTCAGGAAACATATCGCCATCAACTGATCCATAATAAAGGTCAGTTTTCTTTTCACTATCACCACCAGTAGCACTTGCTGCTACTTGCTGAACATCACCTACTAAAACTATAAAATCAGGAGCGTTACCATTAGCTAAACCAGTATTGTACTCATTATGTATCCATGTTTGGATATCATTTGCTGAAGTGCCAATTTCGTCAGTATATGCTACCGTTAACTGATATCCCATTAATGTTTTCCACTCTAAGAAAGGTTGTAAAGCATCTGTAAACATTGGATCTGCAACAATTAGCATATTAACCGGGAATGTTAGTAAGTCAGGGTGATCATCATAAACATTATCAACATTTAATAACTGACTGTAAGCAATATCAAAAACTGGAGAATATGTTGATTCAAAAGTTTGATTAGTTAATTCCCAATCAGCATTTTCGTAGGATAACGAAACTTCAATATCATTATAAATTATTAATTTGTTGGTTGAAGGGTTATAACGAACAGGCTCAACAACAACGCGTGCAATACGTACTCCACGCATTGTTCCTAGGATTTCAATTGTTGCAATATCATTTTCGTTAAAACTTTTAGATGAATAAACATCTTTATTAAACTGAAAGGGAACTTCAGATGGATCCAAACTTTTAGGAATGTCGTACTGCAGTGGCATTAATGCATTGCTTATTCCTTGTTTACCTAAGTCTATCACTGACTCCGAAAAGGAATTTACAGTTATATTAACTTCTGCACCAAAAGGGATAGCTATTAGTTTTTTTTGCGCAGGCAGTATTGGCTCTCCAATACGATTAGTACTATATGTATCACCCATAAGTATTTCGGTAAATGTACCATCTGGAGTTTTTACGTTAAAGTAACCAATGTCACCAAAATGAAATTGCAAATTCATATTGTGCTGGCTACTATTTAAAACCTGAGTATTTGTTTTTGTAGTTGATACAGGAATAATTGAATTATCAGCACTAACCTGAATGTTTAGCATCAATAATAAAACAATTAAGCAACTAAGAGTAAACTTTTTCATAAGATAATAGTATTTTAATTTTTAATTAAATAATAGTTTTTTAATACGGGCTCAAAAGTAAACATCTTTTAGCTTTATTTGATTATAAAAAGCTTAAACTAACTATATTGCGGCTTATTTATAAGGAATAAAAATATAGATTTAGATGCAACCATTTTCTAATTACTGATTACTTAACCCCATTAATTATTCTTTTTGTAAGATACATTACGGGGTAAATAGTAGCAACAATGCCAATTACAAGTACTGTTGCAAACACATAAACAAAATCAATAAATTGAATTTTTACAGGATATGCCGAAATTACAAAGGCACCATCACCACCACCAAGTTGTAGCAAACCATAGTTTTGTTGTAGGTATAATACCACAAAACCTATCAGCAACCCTAAAACACTTCCAACAATGGTAATTAGCATACCCTCAGTAATAAATATCGACCTTATAAGTTTTAAATCAGCTCCCATACTTGCTAGTATACCAATATCTCTATTTTTTTCTACGATAAGTATTGATAAAGAACCTATCATATTAAATGATGACAGAATGAGAATGAACAGTAAAATAAAAAAAATTGCAGTTTTCTCCGATCGTAGAATTTTAAAAAGAGACTCATTTTGCTGAAAACGATTTTTTACATAATAGTCATTTCCAACAATGGATCTAATTTCATGCTGAACTCTATCTCCATCCACTCCAGGTTGAAACCTTATCTCAACACTAGTAACTTCATCGGTATAATCAAGCAACTCTCTGGCAAAGCTTATTGGCACAAATACATATTTTTCATCAAATTCCTGTTGTATCGAAAAAACGCCCGTGGGATGAACAGCTTTACTATTAAATGCATTACTAAAATTAAATGATGACGCATTTCCACGCTTGGGAACAAATATAGATAATAAATTAGAAATATTTTGAGGATAAATATCTAAGGACCAAGCTACACCAGCACCAACAACCGCAAAACTAGAATTACCTTCTTTTAAAATAAATGCCCCATTAACTACCATGGTATCAATTCTAGAAAGGTCCACAAAACTTGCTGAAACACCCTTAATTCGTGCTATATATTGTTTATTACTATATTTAAGCAATGCATCCTCTTCCACTATCTCCGATATACCACGAACACCTTCCAGTTCAGATATTTTAGCATGCGGAAAAGTTTTATAATGTATGGTTTTTCCTTTAACTGGAGAAATCTGCAAATCAGCATCAAAAGTAAAATATAGTGACTTTATTACATCTTCAAAGCCATTAAAAACAGATAATACAACAATTAAAGCCATTGTACCAACCAAAAGCCCGACTACCGATATTATTGAAATAACATTTATAAGATTGTGTGATTTCTTAGAAATTAAATACCGTTTTGCTATGAAAAAAGGTAGATGCATATTGTTTTTAATTATTTGAATCAAGATTCAGGAATCAGGATACAGGATACAGGAATCAAAAATCAGGTGTAAAAGTATTATAAATATTGTTGAGTTCGCTCCGAAAAGGCACTATTAGCCACAAAGGTACTAAAACACAAAGATGCACTAAGAATAAAGTGTTAGAAATAAGCTCTTTGTGATTCTTGGCGACTTGGTGCCTTGGTGCCTTAGTGGCAATCTCTTTTTTATTACGTTTCGGAATAGATTCATTGTTATAGTATTCTAACTCTTGCATCTTGGCTCCTAACTCTTGTATCCTACTATTTAACTTCCAATTCATTATTTATCATTCTTGTATGATACTGCTGAACTATAGCTTTAACAGTAACTTCCAAACTATCAGCAATTGCAATTTCAGTGTTGATAAGGTTTTGTTTATGCTGTGGATCATTAGTATTATCATATAATGAAGTTCCATCACCTCCATCAAAAAGTAGGCTATATTTTCCTGATGTTATCTGATAAAGGCCATTAACATACTGCAAAGCAACACGGTGAGATGAATCACTAAGAATACTTGACCCAAATGCAATGACAGGTTTATCATAGTTTAAATAGTCGAGTATGGTTGGGAAAATATCTGTTTGCTGAACAGTTGCACTATAACTACCTATAAACAAACTATCTCCCGGACTAAAAAGTAAAACAGGAATAGCATATCGTCCAGAAGTATTTTTGTAATAGTCCATATAATAATCATTTAACTTCTCACCAGGTTGCTCAACCTCATCCTTTAAAGAAGGTATTACTGATTGAGCTGGATGATCAGCAACAATAATAAACAGTGTATTATTATACCAAGGCATATTTTTTGCTGTATTAAAAAACTGCTTTATAGCAAAATCGGCATACTTTACAACCTTATGAATTTTCATATCACCTTCAGGGAATTCGCCCTTATGTTCATCAGGAATACTATATGGATAATGAGAACTCAATGTAAACTCAAAAGCAAAAAATGGTTGTTTAAATGAATTTAACTTTTGTGCAAAATATTGCAAGAAGGGCTCATCATAAATTCCCCAGTAATCGTCATAATCAGCATCATTATCGTACTCAAAACGTCCATAATACTCATCAAAACCAGCATATCCGGCAAACCCATCAAAATTCATTGTCCCATTTGTTCCACCATGAAAAAATGCTGAATGATACCCCTTTTCTTTAAGCATCACAGGCAGACTATTAGTTTTATTTGTGCTATAAATTGAGGTAATAAATGGGTCGTCCATTAACGATGGAATTCCAATTACAATGGCAGGAATAGCGTCAATTGAACGCAATCCATTTGAAAAAGCATTTTCCAACACTAATGAATGCTGCATCAATGAGTCAAGGAAAGGAGTGTAACCTTTGTAGCCATTCATTGAGCCAACATATTCTTTAGAGAAACTTTCTAAAAGTAATACAACAATATTTTTATTAGTAAAACTATCTGGATAATTATCAAAATTATGTTCTGTTGGATATGCTTTTTCTGAGTACTCCTTTGAGAAATACTTTTTCGCAGTTAACTCATCATGACCAAAGGTAGTCATCATTGTAAAAACAGAGTTCAGCACCAAAGGCATTTGAGCAACTTTTACGTGTTTTGATGCATCGATAATTGCCACAGGTTTAAGTTGAATTCCGCCACGAGCTACTAACAACGTAAACCCAAGTAATACAAACATCATTACAACATTGTAAGAAAACAACAAAATTTTATTCTTTACTTTATCAATCTTTTCAATTTCAAAAACTCTACGAGTATTTAATTTAGGATAAACCATCCACGTAAGTGCTATAATTACCAGCCAAATTACTCCAATAAACCAATAGTCCTTAACAAATCCGGGTAGTAAAGTTGGAACATCGTCACTCAAGAAAATGAACTTAAAAATATCGGCAGTTGATCGTTTTTGTACAAAATGAAAAAAAACTGAATCAACAAGGTTTGCAATCAGAAGAATTCCATTAACAATTACAAAATACAAACGAAGAAATAATTGAACAGAACTACGTGCCGTAATCTTGCTAAAGGGTAGTACGTGGATAATAATAAACAGCAGATTAAAATACATTATTGACGAAAGATCGAATCTAATACCAATAATAAAGATTTTTATTAGCTCCCAAATTTCGATATTTGCGAATAATCCAAAGTTATAGATGTAAAAAAATAATCTTGCGAAAAAAAATAACACAACTGCAAGTAGCAATCGTTTTAACAGAAGTACAATATGATAATTGTAAAGGCGCATATTATTTCCATGCTTTTGCTACTAGCCCGGTACCGGTACTATGTTTCATTTTTACATCTAACCAATTTAATATCAGCACAAAAGGAAAAGTTACAAGGTAATAAAAAGGTAAAATAATAAAAAATATATAAGAAGCATTAAGTGTAATTATGGGATATTTCATACTAAGTTTCCAAGCTAATTTACCTGGCTTACCATATTCGTAATAAACTTCGGTGCGAGAAAAACCTGCATTTTTCATTTTATTAGAAATCTCTTCAACTCCATATCCATCACGTACATGTTCGTCAATAAATGAGTGATTGCCATCATGGTCGTGGTCATGATCGTGATCGTGATGAACATCAGAACCACCTTTGTCTGAAGGTGTAGAAACCAATAACATTCCTCCATCTACCAACGCCTTATGGAAATTATCAAAAACTAGCTCATCTTCTTCAATGTGTTCCATTACATCAACGCAAAGTACCATATTATACATATTGGTTTTGTTTAGTTTTGTTAAATCACCAAACTTAAATGTAGCATTATTTAATCCGATTTTCTTAAAAAAGCTATTACAATCGTCAACTTGCTCTTGCTTAACATCTAATCCTTCAACGTTCCATTTGTTGTTTCTTGAAGCCAAATAATAATCATACTGACCAAAGCCACTTCCTGCATCTAGTATACTTTGTTTACCAGATGTTGTTTTCTCCCATATTTTAATTTCTTTACGAATATGCCATGAGCGCAGTAGTAGCAAGTCGAGAAGTCGGTAAAAAAGCTTTCGCAGAAATGGCGAACGGTTAAAAACCACACCTAGTTTTCTTTTTATTGGATCGTATTGCATGGTAATGAGTAGATGAGTGAATGATTAAATGAGTGAATGATTAAATGATTAAATGAATGAATGATTAAATTAGTGAATTAGTGAATGAGTAAATGATTAAATGAGTGAATGAATGTTATTATTTATTAGCATAGGATGTGTTTTTGGCTTTTGTCATTATTCTGGTAATTTCATTTGCTTCAGTAAGAAGGCTTTTTAATTTACTTTTATTATTTGACAGATTTGCCTCTTCAATAATTTCTAACCAATATTCTGATTCATCAGCTTCTTCAACAACTATACAAATTTTACTATAAAATTCAGCTTTGGATCTGGCTCTACATGCTGCGCGATAATTAGCACCAGTAGAGGTTGATGATTTTACAAGCTGATAAGTAATCACTGATGTTGCAGTACATGACTTTAATGAATTACAAAAGTCAATTATATCAACGGCAAGTGTTTTGGTTCGCTTTTTAAGCAATTTAATAAACTCATCTTTATCTACCATGACTCATTCGACATTTAATCATTTAGTCCTTTTTGAATTTAATCATTTAACAGATTATCAATATTCTCGATATAATCAAGTGAGTCGTCGAGATAAAAATTTAGATTAGGAACAACACGTAATTGATTTTTTACTCTGTTACCTAATTTACCCCTAATTTCCTTTGTATGACTACGAACTGCTTTTAACATTTCATCTTTATCAGATGTAGCAAAAAGGCTTAAATACACTTTTGCAACCGACAAATCGGGAGTAACTTTAACTTTTGTAACCGTTATCATAGAGCCACGAGACACATGCCTCATTTCCACTTGAAAAATTTCTCCAAGGTCTTTTTGAAGTAAGTTGTTTATTCTTTCTTGACGTATTGTATCCATGGTGCAAAAATATCGAATTATACCACATATCTGTAAAGTGTGGGTAATTTTTTAGATAGCATCAATTATTGCATGAAGGTTTAGTGTACTGTGGTTACTGTTGTTGCTTTTGCCACTAAGGCTCAAAGGAACTAAGATACACAAAGTTTATTGTTGTTTTTATTGCTTCTGTTATTTTAGCCAGCTACAAAAGAAGCCACAGTAGCCATTGTAGCAGCAAAAACAGCATCTACTAATTGCTTACATAAAATAATTGCAAACTTATTTAATATTTTACCTAAATTTACACCATACTTGTTTATGCAATATTTATGTTAAACACCCATCACAAAATCACTCTGCTAAATATTATTGCGAACCCTTTCTTTTTAGCAATACCAATAGCTATTGTCATTATTCTTTTTTTACCCAATCCTTCATCTAAGTACAAAATTGAGCTTAAAAAAAAGCAAGTGGCTGACAAGATGAAATCAAAAATAGAGTTTTGCGACCTTAACGGTGATGGTATTGATGAAAAAATTATTGCTTTTCACAACTCCGTAAAAGGTGAAGCATCAATTAAAGTACTTACAAATGAAGGAATTAATTATGATGCATGGAATTTTCATGGATACTTTCAAAAGGTTAGTAACAATTTTTATTGCACTGACATAAACAACGACGGGTATAGCGAAATATTTGTTTTTTATTATAAAGACGACTCAGTACTTATGGCTGCAATTCAGCCATTTCCTAATAGACAAATTTTATTTGATAATAGATTCATAACAACAGTTTGGCGTAGGGATGGCAACATTGATTATACAACAAGTAACTTTACAGTAGCCGATTTGAATAATGATAAAAATAATGAACTTGTATTTATTTTAAATGCTGGATTCTCACGGCAACCAAGGAGTATTTTTAGCTACGATTTTTATAACGACACACTTATTAAAAGTAAAACAACAGGCGCTTTTATGTCGCAACTACATATTGCAGATATTAATGGAGATTCAATTCCGGAAATATATTGTGGAAGCTCAACTCCGGGTAATATTTCTGATAGCATTGGGATACCATATAGCGATTATTACTCTTGGTTTTTTAGTTTTAATCATAAACTGGAACCATTATTTGCCCCAATAAAAAACGTTTATTATCCTTCATCAGTAAATTCATGTACATATAAAGACACTAAAGGAAATAATTATATCGCTGTAACATATTTAGATAATGCAAATAAAAAACAGGTAATCCAGATTTTGGATTCAGATAATAGAATTTATAGTGAGCGAGAATTAATTTACCCACAAACAGCAAAATCAAATATTATTTCATTAATGAAAAATGTCACCATAGATGATATGGGTTTGATTTTAATGGGTATTGATAATAATGAGTTCATACTTATTAATGAGAAGAGTGAAGTAATAATGAAAAAGGACGTATACGAGAATGCATATAGTCTGAGAATTAAAGGCGATTTAAACAAGGATAACAAATCCGAATTTATTTTTACAACAAGTGGTTTCGACTATATTATATACGACCACAATCTGGAAAATCCAACAAAGTTAAAAACAGATATTCTTCCACATACATCAACATGGTTTAGCACTGGTATTAAACACAACGGTAATAAGCAAGATGAAATATTTATTAAAACCGATAATTATTTATCGTTTTACACATATAGCCCTAATTATTTTTACTACTTAAAATACTTGCTCTGGGCTCTAATTTATGGTACCGTTACTTTTACATTATGGTTTTCACAAAGACTACAAAACATACAAACAAAAAGGAAGTTACAGATTGAGGAAACCATTAATAGCCTGCAAATGAAAACCATAAAAAGCCAGATGGATCCTCACTTTATGTTCAACGTACTTAATGGTTTGGCAAATAACGTAGCAGCAGGGAAATCTAATGAAGCTCATAATCAAATACTTAGATTTAGTCAGCTACTTCGTTCAATGATGAAAAGAACAGATAAAATTGATATAAGCTTAGTTGAAGAACTGGAGTTTGTGAAAAATTATCTGGAGCTGGAAAAATTTAGATTTAAAAATGACTTCGAGTTTACAATAAATATTGAAAAGGAAGTTGACAAAAATATTCGGCTACCTAAAATGCTAGTACAATTATTAGTAGAGAACTCAATTAAGCATGGGCTTTGGGACATAGCAGGGCTAAAAAAACTAAATATCAATATTTTTCGCAAAGCCGAAAAAACACACATAACCGTTGAAGACAACGGTATTGGAAGAAAATTAGCCATGAAAAAAACCAGAGGAACTGGTAAGGGGCTTAAGCTAATAAAAGATATGATAACGCTAAACCGGAAAATGGGAGGAAAAGAAATTACTATGTCCTATACCGATTTGTATGATGAGGGAGGAAAAGCTTCCGGGACTATGGTTGAGGTTGTGGTTTAAGTTGAGGTTGAGGTTGAGGTTGAGAAGGTTAAAGATGTTTGGATCTTGAAATCTTATTAAGATTGAAAATAAGATATTTTTTCATAAAATTCAATAAAATAGAGGTGCAAATAAATCCACAATGAAACTAACAATAATTGCCGACAATCGTGAAAAAAGTTCTGGTATTCCAAATATGCTAACTAATGCAGGCGTAAATGTAAAAATGGAACAGCTCTCTGTTGGTGATTATATGATAGCTGATGATATTATTATTGAACGCAAAACCAGCACCGATTTTGTTCAGTCAATTCTCAACCACCATTTATTTAACCAATGTGCCAGATTAAGAAAAACCGGAAAGCTTCCCCTGATAATTGTTGAAGGCAACCCTTTTAGTACCAGACATGAGATTAGCCCCAAAGCAATTAAAGGAACATTATTGGCTATAAACCTGAGGTGGCAAATTCCAATTATCAGGTCATCAGGCAAGGAAGATACCGTGCTCCTTATGATTATGGCATCCAAACAACAAATCAATTCGCCAGTTTTTGTTCGTCTTTCAGGAAAAAAACCAAAAAAGTTACAAAAGCAACAGCATTATTTTGTTCAGAACATGCCTGGTGTTGGCCCGGGATTAGCACAAAGACTATTAACACATTTTGGTACAATTGAAAAGATAATCACTTCTGATATAAAAACATTGAAAATGGTTGATGGTATTGGTAAAACTGCAGCAACGAAGCTGTATGAATTTTTTAGATTAATATCATAATGGCAGTATTTCTTGTTTATACTAACATTGACCCCATGAGTATAAAAAGTATAACTATTCCAACACAACAAATCCATCACAAATAAGTTTATTCTTAAAACCAATTTATAAACAACGATGAACGACGCACGTCAATACCCTAGAACCGAGGAAATACTAAATGTGATAACTCATGGTCTTGGCTTTTTATTAAGTATAGCAGCTCTGGTAATATTAGTAGTTTTTGCAAGCTTAAAGGGTACGGCATGGCATATTGTGAGTTTTAGCATTTACGGAGTAACTTTGGTTGTACTATACTTGGCATCAACCTTATTTCATGTTACAAAAAAGCAAAAACTACGAAACAAATTTAATGTTTTCGATCACGCATCTATTTACCTACTTATTGCTGGTACATACACTCCATTTTTACTTGTAACATTAAGAGGGCCATGGGGTTGGAGTTTACTTGGAGTAATTTGGGGATTGGCTATTGGAGGTATTATATTTAAACTATTTTTCACAGGGAAGTATGATATTATATCAGCACTAATATACATTGCCATGGGATGGCTTATAATTATTGCCATTAAGCCTATGAATGAAAACCTTTCTTCAGATGGATTACTTTGGTTACTTGGTGGAGGTATTTCATATTCAATTGGTGCTGTGTTTTACTTGCTAAACAAGATGCCTTACAACCATGCAATTTTTCATATTTGGGTGTTGCTTGGAAGCTTTGCCCACTTTATTGCTGTATTTTGGTATGTACTGCCATGGTAACACGATGCTGAATTATTAATAATTAGTGGTTTAAGAAACCGTCAATAACTTTGTTATACTTGCATTTAGAATTAGTCATTTACAAAAGTAAACTCCTGCGCTATAAACACTAATTACGAAATTGAGTATCTTATTAAAAAATTCCATAATTTTGCATTTGCCACCAAAGCCAAATTTATGTTAAATTCAATAACCGCAATTATTGTTGATGATGAAAGAGATGCCCGTGATGGACTTGAATCACTAATTAATCGTTTTTCACCAAATATAGATATTATAGCAAAATCGGAAAATGCACAAAATGCTCTTGAAATAATTATTGATCAAAACCCTGAGATTGTATTTTTAGATATTCAAATGCCTGTTAATGATGGCTTTTGGCTTGCCAACAAGCTAAACAAACTTAAAAATAATAATTGTATTATTTTTATTACGGCCTATGACGAATATGCCATAAAAGCAATAAAATATGCCGCCTTTGATTTTCTTACCAAACCCATTGATACTCAAAAATTAAACGAAACAGTAAATAGATATATAACTAACAAGGAAGAATATAACCTGAAGCAAAAAGCTGACAGTTTAAAAACTTTTTTTCAACAAGACAGACTGAAATTTAATACATTAAATGGCTTTGTTATGATTTTACCCGAAGATATAATTTACTGTGAAGCTGACAATAACTATTGTAATGTATATCTTACAAATGGAAAAATGGAGGTTATAACCTTACAATTAAAATATCTTGAAGAAAAACTAAAAGACAAAAGTTTTATTAAAATAAATAAATCAACATTGATTAATATTAATCTATTGGAAACTTTTAATCGTAGAACAAAAATGGTAATTATATCAGATGTTCTGCAGAAATATGAATTTAAAGCAAGTTCATCTGGAGCAAAGTTATTATCGATACTATAGTCTACCTAGCTACAATAAAAACTCTATCATAAAATTTATCATTCAAATTGGTGCGTATTATGTACGAACCATTTTTAATATTACTTATTGAAACATTAAAAATACCATCTAATACCCTAGTCTCACCAGAAATTATCAGCTCCCCATAAACATTAAAAATATCATAGGGAATACTGTTTACTGGAGTTAAATTTAGAGGCATGCTCAATGTTTCAGAAACAGGGTTTGGAAAAGGCAATCCTACAACATCACCTATTTGCATAGCATCATTAGGCAACACAGAGCTAATACCGTTATCCATAACTCTTATTTCAACATCATTAATAATCGGTGTTTCTGGCGTAAGCTCAACCATAATTCGCTCGGATTGCACTCCTGTAATTTCAGGGTAAAGCCAATAAGTTCTTAATTCAATTGGGCCAAAACCAAAACCACCATAATCATCTGAATAACTACATGTTAACAAGTTATTAGTATCATCAAAAAGATAAATATTTACACCACCTACAGAAAAATCAAGAAATGAAGAAGGCAAATTATCAAACACCACATTACCAAAAATACTTCCTTCACCAGTGGAAGAACCAACTGAACTCTTCAGGTGGATATTACACTCCCAACAAGTATTGTTTAAAGTAACTGTCTCTGCATCTTGCCAAAACAACTTATCACCAAAGTAAGTTGGCAATAACGTGCCATAATACTGCGATTCAATCATCGGTTCTGCCTTAACAAGGTAGTTACCTTTTGGAATATGGAAAAAATAATAATATCCCAAAGTATCAAAAGCAACAGTATCCATAACAATATAATTATCAAGTGAATCAATCATATATAAATAGGCATAGCCCATATCTACAGGAAAGTGTTCTGAAAAAACATGACCGCCCAAATGATAGTAATCCCTATCATAAAGATATAATTGCTTTGAAATAGTACTAGTTGTAACAATGCTGTCAACAATTTTGGTAACCGTAAATGTTATTTTGAAAAATCCGTTATTCCTATATAAATGCACAGGGTTTTGAAGCGTTGAAGTAGTACCATCTCCAAAATCCCATTGCCATGATATGATGTTTTCACTTAGCGTTTCGTCAACAAAGCTATATTTATATCCATCAGCACATTGCATTTTACTATAATTAAACTTTGCCTGTAGTTTCTTATCTTGGGAGGGCGAGAAAAACAAAAAATCTACCATAATAACATCGCTAGCTCTATCCAAAAACCTAAAATGCACAGTGGTATCAACAACCTCTTCGTAATAATTTGCTGAATAAATCACAAGCGAGCCTTTATACTCGTTTGTGGCAATGGTATCATAATAATATCCATCATTATTGGTTTTTACACTTTTAAAATAACCACAAAGCCCTCCCCCTTTTGAAGTAGAACTTTCTATGTAAACTAAATGACCTACAATGGGACTTCCTGAATTTGCATTAATAATTTGCCCCGAAATATATACATGTTTTATTCCGTTTGAAGAATACGAAATACTTGAAATTGCCACTATAAAAGTTAATAACAATAACGCCTTTTGCATATATTTCATATTAATAATAATATTAACCATTATAATTCTTTCTATAATTTTATTTTATTGAGTATACAAAACCAAGCCTTAGGGTTAACCCAACTGATGATTTAGTATCATATTGTACGTCGTAAATGCTCTTAAAATAGTATCTATACCCCGGCTCAACAGCAATTGATAATCTATTATTTACTTCATATTCAATGCCAGCACCAAGCCAAAGCTGAAAATAAGAATTTGCTCTTGTGGGTAAATTATTTTGTAAACTTATAATATCAGCATCTTTTTCAGGAGGGTTAGGATTATCGATCCAGGTTCCAACTTTAAGATTTAATACTGGGCCTCCCATTATGTACCAACCAATATGCGACCTTGGCTTTTTGGCATAAAATCCAAACAATGCTGGTACTTGTAAGAAAACATATTTATTTGTTACATTTGAAATAGTAACATGGCGTATCGAATCCCAAATTTCAACCGTTTTAGTATAATAAGTTGGAGTAACTTGCCCTGCTATGGTGTCAAATGTTATATCATAAACATCATCATAAGATCCAATATAGTCATTTGTTAAATAATCTACCTTTGCAAAACCCCTATCACGGACATACGAGAAGCCAACCCCAAAGCGAACAAACCAGTGATTATTTATATAATATGTTGGTTCCACGCTAAGTGTATAAGAATTAAGAATTTGAACTGAGTCAAGCTCAGATATTGACAATTCAGGAGAAATATAGCTTCCAACCTTCCACTGTGAGGTAGATATTTTATCTGGTTTGCTTGTGGATGATATCCCAGAAAAAGATTGCGCGGCGTTACTTTTTTCAGGAATATAGCTGACATCATAAATTTCAGGACAAACAAAAAGACTTTGCTTCATTTTTATTGCATCAACTTTGTGATTGCTAATTGTTTGGCTATTATTATGCTCTAACATCAAAGGCTTTGTTTCGTTACTACTTTTATGTTGGGTAACAGGAATATCAATTGCATCAACTACAATATTAGTAGCTTGGCTGCTTTCTTCCGGCTGCTCAATTATAAAATTATTAGTTGCTCCCGCCTCACTTATGTTATCGTCATTAAAAATTTCATCAGTCTTTTCATTTTCATGAAAGGTTACTTTATTATCTGAAACTAAAGATTCGTTTTCACTGATAATAGTATTTTGCAATGAGTTATTATCAGAAATATTATGGGGAATTGTATTAATAATTACAAAAGAAGTAATTATTGCTAAAAAGATTAATGCAGACGTTGCAATAATTATTTTATTTTTATAAAAAGGGATAATTGGCTTTGTAGTTAACCCCACCTCAATACCAGCCCAAATATGTTTAGGCGGAATGGGAGAAAAAATTTCAAATTTATCCCTGAGTATTTTGTCGGTATGTTTAACGTTATTATCCAATATTTTCTTTTTCTTTTATCTCAGCTAATTTATTTTGAAGTGAAACACGTGCTCTTGATAGCTGAGACTTAGAAGTATTCTCAGATATCTCAAGTAATTTACCAATCTCCTTATGTGTGTATCCTTCAATTACATTTAAATTAAAAACCGTACGATATCCAGGGGGTAACTCGCTAATCAATTCTAGTAGCTCATCCGCTGACATTTTTTCTACAACTTTACTATCCTCTTTTATTTTCCCTTGAACAAAATCTAAATTAACACTAACACCTTGTTTAATTTTCTTTTTATAATAGTTAATTGCAGTATTTACTATTGTTCGTCTCACCCATCCTTCCAAAGATCCTTCGCCACGAAAATCCTTAATATGTTTAAATACCCTTATAAAACCATCTTGCAATATATCATCAGCATCCTCAGACGCAAAAGCAAAACGCAAACAGATCCCGTACATCTTAGGCGCAAGTTGTTCATAAAAAACCCTTTGCGCATTCGAGTCGTTTTCTTTCAACCTCTTTATGAAGGAGCTGTCTAATTCCATTAATGGTAATTTATTCTTGCAAAAATAATTTGTGAAAAATTTTCGGCAAGATAATAAAATACCAGCAATTAAAAATATTGACATAAGCGCTCAATAAAAGGTTGCATAATTATCATTTTATCAACTCAATTTGTCTTGAACCCATAATTTCCATAACTTTGCTCAATCTTAAACTTAAGTTAAAGTCATGAAAAAGTTTATTATAATAATATTTATTTTATATGGAATTAATTTATCAGCACAGGTAAAAGAAGACTTAGTTATACCCATTGATACTGAGACAAATAAAATAAAATTTCAGGGAGTAGTTGATGAAAAAGGTACCCAGTACGAACTATTTAAAAGAGCTGTTTATTGGCTTAATGGTACGTATAAAGATCCTGTTCGTGTTACTTCAGTTAGAGACAAAGAGACAGGAAAAATTATAGGACGACACCGTTTTAGAATTTATTATTGGGATAATGATAGCATAAAGCATCCTGCGGGGATGATAAAATACACTTTCACTGTTGAGCTTAAAGATAATAAGTATCGTTATACTATTGATGAAATAATACTTACATCAACAAGTAGCATTCCTGTTGAAAAGTGGCTTGATAATAGTGACCCGGCCTACGACCCAAGGTGGGATCAGTATTTACAGCAAATTGCTGATTTTGTAAATAACTGGAGTAGCACTCTTGAAGAAAAAATGAAACCGGAGCCTGAAAAGGTTAAGGATGATTGGTAGTTTATATTGTTGAAAAGGAAATAGAAGGCTAATGCCAAGAAGAAGAAAACGTGATATCTTAATTAGGGGTTTTTCGAAACTGCTAAAAGAAGACAAGGTTAAAATTGTATCGGAGCTGATGGATAATCAGGTGGAAGCCATGGATTTGCTCAAAAGCTTTTGGCATGCCGATACGTCGAAGCAAAAGATTTTTGATGAGTTTAGTGAGAATACAATTTCAAATTTTTATATACCCTATGGTGTTGCGCCAAATGTTGTTGTAAATGGCAATACATACCATGTTCCTGTTGTAATTGAAGAAAGTTCGGTTGTTGCTGCGGCCTCATCCAGTTCTAAATTTTGGGCTGAGCGTGGTGGTTTCAAGGCTGAAGTTATAAATATTGAGAAAATAGGGCAAATTCATTTTTTATGGAGTGGTAATAAAAGGAAGCTTGTAAAGATAATGGATGAGATTAAGCTTTATCTTAGAAAAGCAGCTGCAGAAACCACCCAAAATATGGAACAGCGAGGTGGTGGGATAATTGATTTTGAACTAATTGATCTCACAAAAGAGATAGCTGGGTATTATCAAATAAAAGTTACTATTGATACTGTTGATTCAATGGGTGCTAATTTTATTAATTCGTGCCTTGAAGAATTTGCAATTGCATTAAAGGAGTTTTTTAATACTCATGAAGTATTTAGTGATGATGAACGTGAGTGCGAGATAATAATGTCGATACTATCTAATTACACTCCAAATTGTTTAGTAAAAGCTTGGGTGGAATGTGATATTAGTGATTTTGATGGGATATATAAATCTATGACCGGCGAACAGTTTGTAAAGAAGTTTCAAACTGCTGTTAGAATTGCTGAAATTGATATTTACCGTGCTACAACCCACAACAAAGGTGTTTTTAATGGAATTGATGCTGTTGCAATAGCCACAGGAAATGATTTTAGAGCAATTGAAGCGGCAGGTCATGCCTATGCCACACGAGATGGTAGTTATGGTAGTTTAACAAAGATTATAATAGATGGTACTCGTTTTAAGTACGAGTTAGAAATACCAATGGCTTTGGGAACAGTTGGTGGATTAACTTCGCTGCACCCTTTGGCAAAACACTCATTGGAAATGCTGGGTAATCCTTCGGCCAATGAGCTTATGATGATTGTGGCATCAGTAGGGTTGGCAAATAATTTTGCTGCTATTCGTTCGCTTGTTACAAAGGGTATACAAATTGGGCATATGAAAATGCACCTTTTTAATATACTAAACCATATTGAAGCAACAAAAGACGAAAAAGACAAAGCTGTGGAGTACTTTGTAGAGCATAAAGTGTCGCATGGTGCTGTTAAACAATTTATCGAAAATCTACGTAAAAATTGAGTTCTGACACAAAAACATGCTTTGCAAATGGAAAGCTCCTGATTACAGGCGAATATTTGGTAATGGAAGGTGCATTGGCTCTGGCTTTGCCTTTACAAAAAGGACAATCGCTAAAGGTTTGTGAAAACAATAAAAAAATTCTTAGTTGGCAGGCAAATACACCAAGTGGCAACTGGTTTACAGCTAATTACGAACTATCGTCATTTAATATTATTACTACTGATAATAACGAACTTGCTAAAAAGTTAGCAGATATATTAATTGCCACCAGAGAGTTGTCGCATACTTTTCTTATGGATAATAATGGTTTTAATGTGATAACAAACCTGGATTTTGATCCTGAATTTGGTTTTGGATCCAGCTCAACTCTAATTACAAATATTGCAATGTGGGCAGATGTGAACCCATATGAACTTCTGGAAAAAACCTTTGGTGGTTCGGGGTATGATATTGCTTGCGCTAAAGCTGATAACCCAATAACTTATCAAATAAAGGACGACGATATAGAAGTTAAAGAGGTTGATTTTAATCCTAACTTTAAAGATAAGCTATATTTTGTTTATTTGGGAAATAAGCAAAATTCGGCTGATGGAATTAGGGCTTTTAAAAAAACAGGGAACTTTACCACTAGTGATATTAGAAACATTTCGAGCATTACGCAACAGTTGATTAAAACAAGTGATTTTACTTTGTTTATTGAACTCATTGAAACCCATGAGTTGGTCATGTCGAAAATACTTGGCTTACCAGATGTAAAGTCGTTATATTTTTCTGATTTTGAGGGTGCTGTAAAATCACTTGGAGCCTGGGGTGGTGATTTTGTTTTGATGGCTACTACTAAACCTAAAGAAGAGCTTAGAAGTTATCTGTTTAAAAAGGGATTTGACACTCTTTTTAGGTATGATGAGTTGGTTTTTAACCGGTAAGGCGCTGAGGCGCAAAGTTTTTGAATATATCCAAAAATAAAGATAGGAATTATTCATCCAATGAGGTTGACAAAGGGAGTTCTAATTCTTTATCTACCTTCTTACCCTCCAGCGTTTCTACCCCTCTTAATTTCCTTTCAATTGCCGTGGTACGAGTACTTCTTAGTGTGTCAAGTGATAGGGAAGCTGTATTAATTTGCTTGTGAACTTTAGCCAGATGTTCTGAGAATTTTCCAAATTCGGTTTTTACTCCTGATAATACTTTCCACACTTCGCTACTTCGTTTTTGTACTGCCAAAGTGCGAAACCCCATTTGAAGGCTGTTTAATAATGCTGATAATGTTGTGGGACCTGTTACTGTTATGTGGTATTCGCGTTGGAGTTTTTCGAACGTACCGGGGTGTCTTAGTACTTCGGCATACAGACTCTCAACAGGTAAAAACATTATACCAAAATCGGTTGTATGTGGTGGGTCGATGTATTTTTCGCTAATTGTTTTTGCAAAACCAACAATTGATTTGAGGAGTAGTTTTTGTGAATTTTCAATTTCAGCTTTGTCACCTTTTTCATATGCATCAAGCAATAACTGATAATTTTCGATGGGAAATTTTGAGTCGATGGGAAGCCAAACTTCATTTTCATCAATTTTGCCAGGGAGTTTTACGGCATATTCAACATTTGCCTGACTTCCTTTTTTGGTGGCAACATTTTCGGCATATTGCTCAGGCGAAAGTAGTTGCTCAAGTATATTTCCCAATTGATACTCTCCCAGAATACCACGGGTTTTAACATTTGATAGAACTTTTTTAAGGTCGCCAACACCGGCTGCCAGTTCTTTCATCTCACCAAGACCTTTGTGAACTAGTTCGAGACGTTCGCTAACTTGTTTAAATGATTCGCCAAGGCGTTTTTCGAGGGTTGATTGAAGCTTCTCATCAACAGTTATTCGCATTTCGGTAAGTTGCTTGTTGTTGTCTTCTTTAATGGAAATTAACTGCTTTTCGATGGATTGCTTAATATCGTTAATTGCTTCTTTTGATTGCTTATTAAATTCTGATTGCTGTTTGCTTAGGTTATCAAACCGTTGGCGCAATTGTTCATCAAAATCCTTAATGTTGTTGGTAAATTTATCCTCAAATGATACTAAACCCTTGTTTAATTCTTCACGATTTTCCTTAGCATCAGATTTAATACTGTCTTTAAAATCGTTATAACTTTTAACTTGCTTCTCCGACATCTCGTTTAGCGAACGTGAAAACGAATTTAGTTGCTCTTTTTGAATATTTATATTTTCTGAGATTCTTTTCATCAATGAATCTTGAAAATTCTTAAACAGCAAATTGATTTCTTGTCTGTTTTCCTGATTTAATTCTCGATTTTCACGACGAGTTTCTGTTAGTTCTTCTTTAATAATAGAAGATAATTCAGTTTTTGCATTATCGATACTGCTGTTATCTGATTTTTTTGTAAGCAATATAACTATCAGTGTAACAAGTAATATTATGCAGGCAATTAGTAGGTAAATTTCCATGGTACTTGTAAATTATTATTTATTATTTGTAGGTTTCTCAATTTTTATCAAAAATACAAATAAACAAGTAAAATGTAGCTATGGGGTATGGGCTTTTATTACTTGCTGGACTTTCTTTCTGGGTTATTAATCTTAGTTGGGTTTTGTCTAGTATCGTAAATATCTGTAATTAGAACCCCTTCTTTTACTCTCTTATAAATCACTTTGTAATTCGTCTTGATCAATAAATTCTCCAGATTCATATTGAGTATTTGATTTTATAGCTCGGGTTAATAAATCATTTTCGGTCAATTATTGAAAGTTCTTGCCATGTATTTTTGATTCAGCGATTAACTTTTCGATTTCTTGAATCATGTTGTCGTCTTGTATTCGAATTAGATATTCTATAACATTTAGTTTTCTAGTCTGTAAGTCCATGGTTATAATATTTACAACAAAGATAAGGTTTAATTGAATAAATAGAAATAATTTAGTATTACTCATCAGTTTGACGACGCCTCCTATCCTTTCTTGGGTAATCTGGAGTAGTATTATGAAATTTATTTTTCCTTCTTTCTAGCACATGGTTGAGCCTGTTAATTTGATCTTTATCAAGATGTTTTTTAAGGTCATTTATAAGATCTATGTAATGCTCTTTTTGACCCTCATGAAAATTAATCATTAGCTCACGATTTAGCACTGCGTGTTTTCTAAGTATGGGGATTATTACATCTCGCTGCCCAGGGGTGGGTTCTATTATCCTCATAAATTCGCGGTTAAACCCCTGATTAGTATAGTAGTTTCTCATATTTTCTACACGGGTACTGGTTATTCTTCCACCAATTAAAAATCCAATTACCATTCCAATTATTAGAGTACTAATTATTATTAAGCTATATTTTATTTTTGAGTTCATGTTTGTTATTTAGTAGTTTAAAGATGCTATTATTGGTTCGTCGGGAGTATAGTTTAATAGTCCGTAAAAAGCGTCGGCAGTAAATGATCCTTCTGTAATATATACTGAAAATAGTAGCACAATAATTGCTGCTACTCCCGAAAGAGCAACCCATCTAAAAATATTATAAAATACCATATCTTCGTTGGATTCTTTACTATTTTCCTCAACAATACTATCCATAACACGATTATCAAACCCATCTGAAAATGTAGGGTTGTAACCTGATAATAAGCTTGATAATTCTTCTATACTATTTATTTTGCTCATATCTTTTCTAGTTTAGTTATTATCTTTTTCAATTTTTCCTGACCTCTGGATAGCCTTGACAGAACAGTTCCAAGAGGCAATTCCAATATATTAGCTGTTTCCTTTGTGGAAAATCCCTGTATGTGTCGTAATATAATTATGCTTCTATATTTTACATCTAGTGCGCCTAGCGCATTGTTTACAAGTTCGGTATTGTCAATACTTTTCTCAGTATTTGTAAGTGGTATTTCACTATTCTTAGCGTCATTGGTTGATAACATTCTATGGTTTGATCTTTTTTTTATCTCGTTTAACGACAAATTAATTGCAATTCGAGCTAAATAGGTTCCCAACTGTGAGTCTCCTTTGAATTGTTTCATCGACTTATAAAACCGTATAAATGTTTCCTGACCAATGTCGTCAGCATCATATTTATTCCCCACCATTGGAATAGCTACTTTTGCCACCAACCCTTTGTACCTCATAACTATAGTTTCAAAAGCAAGCATATTGCCTGCTAGTGCATCGGTAATAAGTTCAAAGTCGGTAATTGTTTTCAGACCCCTAATTTTTAATGTGCTAAATAATAGACAATGCTGTGGAAGGATTTATTCCATAAACATGCACAAAAATAATCTTAATTATAAAATAAAAAAACTAATGATGCCAGACTAAGTCACTATGTACCATCAGTAAAATAGATTAGCATCACAAAGAATATTTATTTAAACTCAGTATAAATTAATAAATATAGATAATTACATGTGTTGATTTTGTACTTTTATCGCTCTAATTTTAAATAATAAATCTAAGATGAAAAAAATAACATTATTATTCGCATTATTTATTGGAATTATCAGTATGAGTACTGCTCAGCAATATTCACCTTACTTTAAAGTAGCTGATTTTGATACTAACATAGCTGATGTTACTGCAAAAGTTAAAGAAGCAATAGTAGCTGGAGGTTTTGAAGTTATTGGTGAGTATAATCCTGGAGATAATGACGATTTATATGTGATTTGCTACACTAATGAGCAACTAAGTAACCTAAGTCTTGAATTTAAAGATCGTGGGGCACTTGCAAGTGTACTTAAAGCTGGTCTTGTTAAAAAAGATGGGAAAGTAACCTTGAGTATTATTAATCCTGAATATATGTTTTTGGCATATTGGGGCAATCAGCTGGATGGTCAGGAAACACAAATAACTGCAATGTCTGATAAAGCTAAGTCTGCATTTTCGTCATTGGGAGGACTTACTCCATTTGGTGGCAGCCTTGAAAAAGATGACTTAATTGATTATCATTATAAAGTTATGATGCCTTATTTTGATGATCCTGAAGACCTTGAAGATTACGACTCATTTGAAGAAGGACTTAAAATTATTAGAGGCAATCTTAAAAATGGAAAAGGCAATACCGTAAAAGTTTACGAACAGGTTTTTGCTGATAAAAAGGTGGCTGTTTTTGGTGTTGGGTTACTAAATGCGGAAGAAGGAGAGTCCTATTTTTTACCAATAGTTGGTGAAGACCATGTTGCAAACTTGCCGTATGAGATTATTCTTCAAGGTGACGAAGCAACAATGCTTGCCGGGAAATATCGCATTGCTTTATTCTGGCCAGAACTTACCATGGGAACCTTTATGAAAATTATGAGTACTCCTGGTGACATTGAAGATGTTATGGAAGGTTTGTGTGAGGATGATTAGGTTATTTCAGTAAATAACAATTGTCAAATAACAAAAATACAAACTATTGGATGTAAAATTATGTGTGGTTTGGAATTTAAATTTTTATGAATTGGGATCTATTTGAATTTTGATTGTTGTTATTTGAGACTTATAGTTTTACTCTATCAAACTCAAACCTTCTAAAGCCGACTTATCATTTGGCTGATTTAATAGTGCCTTGTTAAATAGTATTTGTGCTTTTCGCATTTCACCCATTTTGAAGTAGGTCCATGCCGACATAATTATTGCATCGTAATCAAATGGATAATGGTTTAATAATTTGTCAAAGTATTTTGAAGCTTTTTTGTAATCTCCTTTACCGTAGTATATTACACCTAACCTGTAATTTGCAGTTGAATTTTCAGAATCCATTGCTAATATGTCATTATAGGTGTTTTCTACCTGAGTCCAGTTACCCATTGCAGCAGCCGGGTTTACTATACCAAGCCGTGCCTCAATGGAAAGAGGCTTTAGCTGTATACATCTTAAATAGTATGGTGTTGACTCGCTAAAAAGTCCTGAAACATAATGTAGCCACCCAAGCCGAAGATTTATATCATATGATTCTTCGTTGTATACATTTTTTAATTCATTAATTGCTTCAGTATATTTGCCATCAATTTCTAACTGATAAGAGTTGGCAAAAGCTATGTGTAAACTTTCATTATTTTGAGCAAATAGGCTTGTTGCTGTAGCAACCAGCATTAATAAAATAATTTTCTTTAGAATTTCCATTTTAAACCTCCAAATAAACTTTGTGTTTGATAATTAAATGTGTTTGTGTTAAATTCTGTATCTACATCCTCACCAATATCTTCAAAAAATAGTCCTTCATAAGAAGTGTATCGATACAGCAAACTTAATTCAAAATGTTTACCAATATACCAATTTAATTTTAAACCTGCTTTAAGCTTCATTCCATCTGCCTGATTATAAATTATAGTAGCATTGTTGGTGTTTGAATTGTTAAGATTTCCATATGTTATTTCGGCTTCCCCCCAAATGTTGCGATATAGTTTTCCCCCAATTTTTTGGTTAAGAATAAGTCTGTTTTCTTTCCAACCTGATTCCCATTTTTGCACAAACCACGTTAAACCTGTTTTGCCATAAAATGTGGCTGATGGATTTAAATAATAGAAAGCCGATGCACCAAGTTGATTTTGTTTTAATCCGTTAAGTTGAGAAAAAGTACCAATAATATTAAATGTAATATTATTATAATCCTTCTCAATATTAACACCAATTACATAATTAAAAAATGATGAGTCTTTTTTCGTGAATTGGAGTTCGTTATATGTAAATGTATCTATAACAGGATCCATGCCATATACATGCTCCTTTGTGTAAGGAACAGATTTTGATATGGTATCAACATCTATATTAAACGAACTAACCATTACCAAATTCGAAAACAGTGTAATTGCCCAGCTATTTTCAAACTGAAATCTTGAATTAAGATATATCTCACTTTGATTAATGGTTTCGTTAAAAGATTGTTGTAACAAAGCTGTATCAGTCGAGTAAAAATTTTGAAAACCCCAATCCTGTCTTTGAACAGAATCTAATACATGGTTAGCTTCGGTATATTGAAAATTAATCTTTTTTTGAATATTTAAACGATTATATCCGGCATACATGCTAACCATTGGCGACAAATTAAAACTAGCCCCCATATAATAATCAGATTTATCGCCAATTAGTATCCGGTAACCTGTAACTGTGTCACTATTTTTATCAACAAACAAATTATCATTATTTGTTAAGTTATTTGAAAATGAGTGGCCCCCTCCTGCATACAGTGCTTCTATAGGTTTCCTTTTTGTTGATATTAGTGACAGTGTGTTTTTATTAAAACTCATGCTCAATCTATATGCTTTTGTGTTTTTACCAAACAACTTGTAAGTATCATATAGATATAGTTGTGTAGTTGGATCTGTTGCGTTAAAAATTAGCGCTTTTTCAAAATGATCGGCAGCTTCGGGATATCGACCCAGATAATAGGCAGCAATTCCCATTCGCGTTCGTAAATAAAAATAATCGATATTTCTGTTAAGTGCAGTATTTCCGGTATAAATAACTTTTTCCCAATCCTGATTAATATAATGTGCATAAGTAATAGAGTCCAAGTTTTTATAATCAGGACCCAAGTACGATTGCGCTGAAAGATGGTAAGCACTTGCAAATAGTACAATCAGACTTATTATAATTTTTTTGAGCATTTAGTAAAGGTTAAGTGTAGCTAATTATTATATTATTACTAATTTTTTCTAATTGCATTAATTGTATTTTCACCTTCAGTAATTATTAGTTTGTCAATTCCTTTTTTTCCTATTTTCAGAGTAAAATCTAATTCTCTAACAGTCATTTTTCCAATTCCAAAATTTGCATTTGAATTAAGAATAATATTGGTTTCGCTAATTAACTCTTCCTTTTTGAAATAGGAGATTCTGTATTTTGCATTTAGGAATTTATAAAATGGAATAGCAAAATCTTGTAGAATTAGTAGTTTTTTGTCAGGGAATATATTTAATGGATATGTATCGTGTATTTCCATTTTGTTATAGAAAGCTACCGCAAGCTTAAAAGATGATAAATAAAAATAATAGAGCAATGAATTTGACTTTCCTTTGTAGTAAGTAAAGTAAAAAACATCGCCAATGCTATTGTACCATGCTTTATCGCCAGTATCCTTACACACAATACATGTGTTGTTGTAAATATCTGACTCAACTACCCATAAATGTTGCTTTTTATTATTAATAATACTATCGGTTTCAAATCCTATTTCCGCACCTGGAATAAAATGGAATGCATTTTTAAGTGTTTCATTTGGAATTAAATTAGAAACAACCGCATTGCTGTTGGGCTTGCTTGCTGTTTCAAATGAGTAACTATCAGTATCATGCATAATTAATGATGAAAACGGATAATCAATTGTATTAGACCCAATCATTGGAGTAGCTTGGAATTGCATATGCAAATGTGGATATGGTGATCTTCCAGAATTTCCACAGGATGCAATTACCTCCCCTTGTTTAATAGCTTGTCCTACAACAACTTTTACACTATCATTTTTAAGATGACTTATCTGTGAGTAAAAATGTTCGGCATGTTTAACTACAATACTATTTCCCCAATTATTATTAATATCCATATTGCCAATAATATTATCAGCAACCGACGATTCAACAGCTTCCACTATTCCATCAGCAGGAGCTACAACGGGTTTGTTATAGCAATAATAATGCTCCGGATAGTCGCCCGTTCCTTCATATGATTTTCCATCTTCATCAAATATTTCAAAATCCCAGGCATGGCGCCAATTTTCTTTGTGAGTTATTTTTCCATTATGAGCCTGTGTTACTTTCCACTCACCCCAAAATGGCAGTTTCATTGAAAAAATGGGAAGAGTTCCGAACCTTTTCATGTAGCTGTTATTGGAATATGCATGTAGCTCAGGCGAATCTAATTGTACAGTAACGACTGTAATTTTATCAAAATTTCTTTCCCTAAACTTTAGCACATATAGAAATAGAATAACAATAAGATTAAATGGCAATGAGAAAACACTTAGTTGGAAATGTGAAAACAAAGTAGATGTTGCTGATAATGTAATAGCTACCAACGGGGTTAAAAGTATAACCCAAATTACTGCCCTTCGTGATGGAACAATAAAAAAACCACCAACGGCTATTGCCGATAATATGTAGTTAAAGCCAATGTAACTATAACTTAGTTCACTAATATTTGCACCAATTATTAAGTAAAAATAATATGCTGAGAAAAAGCCAATTAGCGACATTAAAAATGCAATACGTGAATAATATACCAGTCCGATTGCAATTAATATGCCTGCAAACATATGATATTGAAAGAATATTGCACTTAACGATTTAAAATATATCCTAAGAGGTTCGGGGATATTTAAATTGTTAAACCATTCGTACAGGTTTACCATAGTCATACCGCCAATTGCATACATATCATTAAGGTTATATATTCCTCTTTCGCTAACCTCCAGAGCTGAATATCCTTTTGACGCAATAATGACAAACCAAATACCAAACAAAAAAGGGATACTCAAATATGGCAATCCGTACTTTCCAATAACACCTTCAAGACTAATGGTTATCATGAGTGTGAGCATGGAAATGAAGAAAAGAATCATATAAAATTCAACACTTGGCTGATAATAAATACCAATACCAAGGCCAACCATCAAAGCATTAAAACCGTATGCTCCGCCAATTATCTTTTGACGATTCATTCCCATAATAGTAGCCATGAGATTTGCAATAATTACAGCTGCTAATCCCGCAATGCCTGTATAAATATCAAAAAAGGTTACAACTATCAAAATAACTGCAAAGAAGCGATTCTTTGAAAAGAAAACCTGTGCATAGCTATTTAATACGCAACTAGCTATATTTTGAAATGATGGTTTTGAGATATTAGGCATTTTTTATCTGTAATAATGATATTAACAGCTATAAATCAAACTTTTCAAGATGACTTGGTACTGATTCAATCTCAAGTAAATTTTGCAAGGTTTCGCTTTCGCGGATAATGTGCGGATTGCCATCCATATCTATCATTACAATTTTTGGTCGTAGTGTAATAAATTGCATCCATTGTGTCATGTTATAAGCTCCAACATTATGAAGAACAATTTTGTCGCCTTTGTTTAATAATGGTAAATTAATATGTTCTCGTATAACATCAATATTCATACAAAGTGGACCATAAAGTACTGTTTCTTCGGTATATTGTGTAAATGGCTGAGCAGGAGTTATTTTATGATCATACCAAAATGATGTAAAAAGTATATTAACACCAATGTCAACTATTGTACTCCTTCTTCCGTCTGAAAGGCGTTTGTTTGATAGTACCGAGCCGAGTAAAAATCCCGCATCATCTATCAGAGCTCTACCTGTTTCTAAAATTAAGAGAGGTAGCCTATCAGGTCTAAAATTACTGTTTATTAATGCGCTTGTTATAGCTTCAGCAAATTCGTTAATGGATGGGCTAACATCAGTACCAGGTAAAAAGCCTCCTTTGAGTGTATTAGTGGAAGCAAATCCACCACCCATATCAATGTAACTAACTTCGTGGTTATATTTTTCTCTAACACCTATTGCCAACTCGGCAAGTTTGTATGCAGCAGCAGAATAGGCATTTGGACTTAGCATAAAAGTGCCTATATGTGTATGTAGACCAACTAGTTCCATAACATTTGAGCGCATTATTTTATTTAGAGCATCCCAAGCTTGTCCATTTTCAAAATTAAACCCAAATCTATCCCACATAGGGTAAATACCAGTATCCATGTTTACACGGATTGCAACTTTAGCTGTTATATTTAGATTTGTAGAAATTTCTTTAATTGCATAGAATTCATCAAAATGATCGATGTGAAGAATGGAATTATTAATTATTGCTTTGCGCAGGTCGTCATCAGATTTATCAGGTCCATTAAAAATAATCTTTGAACCATCAACACCATTGTTTAATGCTTTGTCGTATTCAAAACCTGAAACAACTTCAGCCCACGATCCTTCCTGATGAAAGGTGCGACAAACTGCATCCATATAATTGGTTTTGTATGACCATGCAAACTGAACCTTAGGATATCGGGTTTCAAATGCTTTACGAGCTTTGCGGATGTTGTTTCTAATTGTTTTTTCACTTATAACAAAAAGTGGTGAGCCGTATTTATCCATAAGGTCCGCTACTGCTACATTATCTATGTGAGTTAAGGGTGTATACTCGGTGCGCATTCCAAATTTGTTTGGCATGCTGTTCTCAAGCTTTTTAATTAGTGGGCGTTCGTATCTAAATTTATCCATTGTTTTATGTTGTTTATGTTGTTATTTACCGCTAAGACGCTAAGGCGCAAGGGGTGTTGGCGAATTGTTTATTTGTTTATTTGGTGATTTGTTTATGTACCATTATTGGATTGTTATTGTTTACCGCAAAGGTGCTAAGGTTGTTGGTTCTATTGTTTTCTGTCGCGTCAGCCGCAATAGTAGCCATAGAAACCATAGTAAGCCATAGTAGCCTTTTTTCATCACAATTCTCCAGTTGTTGATATTTTTTCAAATTCTTCAAGGTCAACAATCATTTCCCATGAGTATCTTATAAACATTTTACCTGCTTTTATAGTAGTAATTGGTTTAACATCATTTCCCAATGCAAGGTTAACAATTATTTCGGGAATATTTTGTCCAACTCCAACTGCCAAATACACCCAGGCAGGAATACGAGGATTTATTTCGAGAAGATAAAATTCACCTTCTTTATTTTTCATAAGTTCGAGTTCAAAACCACCTCTCCATTTTGTATCTTTAATAAAATTACGAGTTAATTCAAGTAGTTTTTCATCGGTAATAGCAATACCTCCCCATGCTTTGCCTATGTCAGTTATATATTGCTTACGCATTGGTACGGCTGAAATTGTATTGCCATGTCCGTCGCCAACTCCAGTTACATTATATTCAGATCCGTGTGCAAATTCTTGAATAATAATTGGCAACCCCCATTTTGCTGATATTTTGTTAAAGTGAGATTGTAGTTGTTCATTATTGTATGCAATTTTTGCATCATAATGTTTACCTTTAACAACTATTGGCCAATCAAAATCATCTTTAAACTTGCTAAAATCAGATACTTTATATATTGCTTCGCTTTTTGGAACATGCATATTATATTTTTTGCCAAATTCCGGAAGGTTAACCTTGAGACGTTCTTCAAACTGCTCAAGAGATGGTAGAAAAGTATTAATCCCCATGCTTTTAAGTTTTGATTCGAGTTTTATAAACGAGTAAAGCTCAGCATCAAAGTTTGGGATAATTACATCCAACGATTCTTTTTCATGAATGTAAGTTATCCTTTCAAGAAGCAAATCGGTTCCTGCTGTCGGATATGGTATTTGATATGTTCTATCAACAATATCATGCATGTAAATACCTGGCTCCAACGATTCGTATGCCAAGCCAATAATGGTAGCATCAAACGAATTAGCTTCGAGTAAACCTCTAATTACAGCAACACCCGGACCTGGATTGTCGATTGCATTTAATCCGGTAACAGCAATTTTAATTTTAGGCCGCATTTTGATTTTCAATTAATGAGTATTGTTTAAGCAAACTTATAAAATCTGAAACATCTTTATCAAGGGTAACTATATCTGCATTATATCTCTGAGTGAGATTTTGTGTGATTTCATCGAAAGTTTTTTCTTGTTTTAGAAGTTCAATTATTTCAACTCCAATTGGATTTACTGAATATGACTCTCCTGTGGTTGGGTTAAAAACAAAACCTGAATCACTTACAGCAATATTTTTATTTATGTTCATAGTAATTTTATTTTAGTTAAAAGTAAATCATTTGGCAGTATAACTAGCAACATTAAGATTAAATTATACTCTTTTGATTTTTTAACAATATTTTATGATGCAATAATACAATGGTTGTGTAAGGCAGGTGTTATGAAATTTTATTTTTTTTGTATAAGATTTTAAGATAAAGTGCATTTTGCCGGCTAACTAAATAAAATATGTTTTATGATTTTTATTACTTTTACAGAATATGTGATTTTATATTATCTGAAAAATAATTTTTAAGATGAAAGCCGTTTTTCTAATTTTCTTCTTGATAATTTATGTTATTACTGAGGCTCAGCAAGATAGCACTCCATATATTGCTGAGTTTGTACATGATAATGATATTGTTTTTCATAGAGATAGGTATTACTCTAGTGGTATTACATTAAAACTTTATGCAGAATTTATAAAAAAATCGCCAATAAATAAAATTTTGTTGCCCAGTGCTAAAAATGAAATCTGTTATTATTCGCTAGGTATAACACATCATATGTATACACCAGAGGCTACCTTAACTTCTGACATTGTGTATGGTGATTATCCATATGCCAATTATGTGCTCTTGGGTAATTATAAAATGTCGTTTAATACTGAGAGGCGAGTTAAAAAAACTTCAGGAATTGAGCTGGGTTTGATTGGACCGATTACCGGCGGTGAGTTTTTGCAAAATTCATTACACGAGAAAATTTCCATTGCTATAACTTCTGAAGGATGGCATAACCAGATTGAAAATGATATTTGTATACAATATTCGGCATTAATAGAAAAGGGGATATTAAATGTGGATTGGCTTGAGGTTAATGGGTTTGTTGGTGGTACACTTGGTGTGCCACATACTGAGGCTAATATTGGTACTTATATTCGGATTGGTTATTTTTCTGATTATTTTAAAGGTATGCCAGTTGATGTTATGGCTGATTGGCAGGCGTGGTTATATTTTAGTAGTTCGTTGTATTTGGTAAACTATAATGCTTCGCTACAGGGAGGAATTTATAATCAAACAAGTGTTTATACCATAACTAGTATTAACAAATGCTTAATGCATGCTAAGTTTGGCGGTGTTGTACAGTATAAAAAATTAAGTGTTGAATATGGAATGGAGGTTAGCTCGCCGGAATACCAAAGTGCTTTTTGGCATAGGTGGGGACATATTGCTGTTACTTATGCTTTTTAAAGTGCTAAATTTAAATCTTAATATTTTATCAACATATGATTTGTTGTGAGTATTTCTTTTTAAAAACTTGTTGCTATGTGGATAATGTTAAAGATATTTGCACTTTGAATCAAAACTATAATAATACTGACGTTTTGACTAAAATTATCACACACCGTATAAACGTATTGTGGTATTCACTAAATAATTAATGATGAAGCGAGTAAATAAGAGCAAGCCAGAGGAAGCCTCAAAAAGAAAAGCACGAAAAATTTATAAAGAATCCAGAAAATCCACTAAAAAAGTTGTTAAAAAGGATTCTGACAATGAGGGCGATGATAAGATTAAACTCATTAGATTAAACAAGTTTATTGCCGATGCAGGCATTTGTTCTCGTCGTGAAGCTGATAAACTAATTGAAAGCGGCAAAGTTAGATTAAATGGGAAAACAGTAACTGAGCTTGGAACAAAAGTAAAAGCAGGTGATTTAGTTATTTACAACGGTGAAAGATTAAAAAGTGAAAAGCTTAGGTATTTGTTGTTAAATAAGCCCAAAGGATTTATTACAACCGCAGATGACCCGCAAAACAGACGTACTGTTATGAATTTGGTGGAAAAAGCTTGTGACGAAAGAATTTATTCCGTTGGTAGACTCGACCGCAATACAACTGGGGTACTACTTTTTACAAATGATGGTGAACTTACTACTCGGTTAACTCATCCAAGTCATGGTGTTAAAAAATTATATCATGTGGTACTCGACAAACCTTTGTCGAAAAATGATTTACTCAAAATTATTGATGGTGTTGAACTTGAAGATGGTGAAATTAAACCTGATTCGATTAACTGGGTAACCGATGAAGCAGACAAAAGGCATGTTGGTATTGAGTTACACTCAGGTAAAAACAGGATTGTACGACGAATATTTGAGCATGTTGGTTATGAGGTTGTTAGGCTTGATAGGGTAATATTTGCCGGACTAACAAAAAAAGATTTACCTCGAGGCAGATGGAGGTTTCTTGAAGAAAAAGAAGTGAATATTTTAAAGATGATTGGTGAGAAGCCTGAAGAAAAAAAACGAAAATAGGTAAACACCAGACTTTCAGCTTTTTTTATACCTTTGATGTTTTAACTAAAATTATATGATATGAATAATGAATTACAAGATTTAGGAAATGTTGGAACAGGATCATGGTTATTTATT